>Ga0155199_1005_pt2 | contig 13800 bp, 14 predicted proteins | sample RifCSPhighO2_02_FD_106167 | JGI IMG/M metagenome (GOLD analysis project Ga0155199, IMG submission 106167) | Deltaproteobacteria bacterium RIFCSPHIGHO2_02_FULL_40_11
GGGCTTTTACCATTTCTGGTTTTGTATAAAAAATCAGAGATCCCAATTGTGCCCGGGGTTCAGAATCAAAAATATTGGATTTTAATCCAAAAGCACCGAGCAATGTTTCGATATTGACGCGAATTTCTTCATCTGAAGGTTCACAGGCAATAAACGTAGTTGCGGATAAGATCAGAATAAAAAGACAGACGAAAAGACGTTTCATGCATGCATTTTGTACCGAAGAAACCCGATTTTGTCAATTTTTTAGGCAGAATTTGGGGGCATGAGGTAAACATCATCTTGCTCACGGACCTTGACGGGCATTCGAATCCCAACGTCATACCCTTTTCCAACCCGACGTACTTTTCGATGGTTGTATTCAATCGATGCAACACGCTGTTTAAAAAATGTGGTTTTCCCGCGAACGTAAATGATGTCTCCCACTTGAAGCTCACCATTTTCAATCTGAACAATCCCTACTTTTATTTTGGAGTAGTAGTGTGTGACAGTCCCCAAGAAGTATTGGGCATACTTCTGCCGCCATTTGTCTTTCGGGGTTACAGCCCCCCCAGAAGAAGGGGATTGCGTTGAACTTCGTCTCCTGCGAAATAATCCGAGCATGTGTTTCCTCCGAAATCATGCATGGCATCCTACATCGACGAACATGCTCAGTATAACGAAAGAAAAAAAGCATTACAAGGATTTGAAGTATTTTTTTTTAACATCGACTTTCATTGACACCCCACGCCAATTTGGCTACAACGAAAGCAAATATGGCACATGTTTTGGATACGCTAAAGCAGCGATTTCCCTCAGAAATCGTCTCAAGTGATGAATTTCGTGGCGATCTCTCTGTCACTGTATCTAAAGACAAAATTTATGATGTCATTACGCATTTAAAAAAAGATCAGCATTTTGAATTTCTCTTGGACATTTGTGGCGTGGACACTTCTAAACTGAACCACACCACCCCCAATCAACGATTTGAAGTGGTTTATCACCTTTTTTCTCTGACGCAAAAAAAACGCATCCGTGTAAAAATCCGAACTTCAGAAAAAGAAAGTGTTTCGAGCATTTCTTCGATTTACAAATCTGCCAACTGGTATGAGCGTGAAGTGTATGACATGTTTGGGGTTCATTTTGATGGCCATCCCAACTTAAGACGTATTTTGTGTCATGAAGAGTTTATTGGCCATCCGCTTCGAAAAGACTTTGATCCCGAAAATAGACAACCTTTAAGCGATGCCCGATCTGCAGATCAGCTCATGAATCTCAAAGAAGAAGATCTCCACACAGATGGCATTGAAAAAAGAACGCTTTTAAATCTGGGGCCTTCGCATCCAGCTTCCCATGGCACACTTCGCGCCATGCTTCTTTTAGAGGGCGAAAGCATTGTGAAAGCAGACGTTGAAATTGGCTACCTGCACCGATGTTTTGAAAAAATGTGTGAAACACATCCCTACCACCAAGCTATTCCTTATACAGAAAGATTGAATTATGTCTCTGGCCCGATCAATAACCATGGGTATTGCATGACTTTAGAAAAACTGATGGGTCTTGAAATTCCGCGTCGGGGGCAACAAATGCGCGTCATCATCGATGAGTTTGCGCGCATTTCAGATCACTTCGTTGCCATTGGAACAGGCGCTGTGGACTTGGGCGCCATGACCAATTTTTGGTATTCGTTTGCCGAGCGTGAAAAAATTTATACGCTTTTTGAAAAATGGGGAGGCGGCCGAATGTTTCCCCGAGGAATGATTATTGGGGGCTGCATTCAAGACTTTCCAGAAGGTTGGGTCGAAGAAGCAAAACAAGTTATAAAATCCATTCGATCTGCCACACGAGACATTGACCGCTTACTCACCAATAATAAAATTTTTCTAGCACGCTGTGTGGGGATGGGCGGCATTCCGAAAGAAGATGCGATTGATTACGGCTTTACAGGTCCTCTACTGCGTGCATGTGGTGTAGAATTAGACCTTCGAAAATTTGCCCCTTATAGTGGCTATGAAAATTATAATTTTGAAGTTCCTATTTCTACAGAGGGCGATATTTATGACCGGTACTTGGTCCGCATGGAAGAAATGCGCCAAAGTTGTAGAATTATAGAACAAGCTTTAAACCAATTGGAAGACGGCCCTGTCCATATCGATAATAAAGACATTGTGCTTCCCCAAAAAGAAGACGTGTATGGAAACATCGAAGGCCTCATGCAACAATTCATGCTGGTCACCCAAGGCATTCGTCCCAATCCGGGTGAAGTCTACAGCTATTTGGAATCTGCCAATGGCGAAATTGGATTTTATGTTGTCAGCGATGGGAGCGCGTTGCCTTACCGCGTCCATTGTAGAGCCCCTTCCTTTGCCCACTATCAGGCTTTTCCTGACATGGTCCAGGGGAAAATGATTGCAGATGCTGTCGCCACAGTCGGAAGTTTAAATATTATTGCAGGAGAATTGGATCGATAATGAAAGTTTCTTTTTCACCAAAAGCACTCAAGGAATTTAATAGTTTTGAAGGTTTGTTTGATAACCCAAAATCACGCCTGCTACCCACCCTTCATCTTGCACAACGCGAATTTGGGCACTTAAGTACAGAGGTCATTGATTATGTTGCGGCCCTTTTAAATCTTCCTTCTGCTAAAGTGATGCAAGTCGCATCGTTTTACACCATGCTTCATAAAAAATCCGTTGGAAAATATGAAGTTACCATTTGCACCAATATCACCTGTGCCATGATGAAAAGCAGAGAACTTTTGGCCCACACCTTAAAAAAATTAAACGTCAAAGAAAAAGATATGACACAAGACAAAAAATTTACCATCCGAAGAGAAGAATGTTTGGGCGCGTGTGACAAAGCCCCCGCCCTTCGCATTAATGACACCTACTATTATAATGTTACACCCGAAAAGTTAGATAAAATTTTAGAGAGCTTACCCTCATGAAAGATTTTCCAAAAGTTTTATTTGAACGCCTAGAGATTCCAAACATTCACAAGATTTCTGTGTTTCAAGAACATGGCGGATATCAAATGGCCAAGCGTGCCCTTCAAATGGCGCCCGAAGAAGTCACCAAGATTGTTACAGACTCTGGACTTCGTGGCAGAGGGGGCGCAGGTTTTCCAACAGGCATGAAGTGGTCTTTTGTGCCAAAAGACGCGTCCAAAATAAAATACCTCTTATGCAATGGAGATGAAAGCGAACCCGGCACCTTTAAAGATCGTATTTTAATGGAAAAAATGCCGCATCTCTTACTCGAAGGCATGATCATCGCGGCACATGCCATTGATTGCCACAGAGCCTACATCTACATTCGAGGGGAATTCACAGAAAGTATTGCCGCTTTAGAAAAAGCCATTGAAGACTGTCACACAGAAAATATTTTGGGGAAAAATATTTTTGGGACAAAATTTAATTTAGAGATTCACGTTTTTAAAGGCGCGGGCGCGTATATTTGCGGGGAAGAAACAGGCCTCATTAGTTCTCTCGAGGGCACGAAAGGTTGGCCCAAAGTAAAACCCCCCTTCCCAGCGATTGCCGGATTTAATCGGCTTCCTTCAATTGTAAATAACGTTGAAACCTTGGCCGCAGTGCCTTGGATTCTTAAAAATGGTGCCCAAGCCTACCGAAAATTTGGGACTGAAAAAAGTCCAGGCACAAAACTTTTTTGTCTGTCCGGCCCCGTTAAAAACCCTGGAACCTATGAACTCCCGTGCGGATTCCCTCTCAAAGATCTTATTTTTGATATCGGGGGCGGACTTTTAGATGACTTAAACCTAAAAGCCGTCATTCCAGGCGGTGCCTCCGCAAAAATTTTAACGGCCGAAGAAGCTTTAAAGACAACGCTTTGTTATGAAGGCTGCCAAACCATGGGAACCATGTTGGGATCTGGCGGCGTAATTGTGATTCCACACACACAATGCATGGTCGATTTGCTACACGTCGTTTCCTATTTTTTTAAAGATGAATCTTGTGGCCAATGTACACCGTGTCGAGAAGGCACAGGCTGGATGCATAAAATTGTAGATAGCATTTTACATCAACGCGGCCGCCCAGAAGATGTCCAATTGCTTTTGGATATTTCCGAAAACATCCAAGGCGGCAGAACCATTTGTGCCTTGGCAGATGCAGCGGCTTGGCCTGTGGAAAGTTATGTGAAAAAATTTAAACAAGAATTTGTAGATCATATTGAAAAGAAAGCATGTAATCTTTATAAATATAGTGCGTCATTATGAGTGAAAAAAATATTGTACAATTTGAAGTCGACGGGAAAGAAGTTCAAGCTCCCAAAGGTGAAAACTTACTTAAAGTTTTAATCGATCAAAAATTTAAAGTGCCTTACTATTGCTATCACCCTGGCTTATCGGTTGCTGGGGCATGCCGCATGTGTTTTGTGGAGCAAGAAGGTGTTCCACGTCCTATGATTTCTTGTAACATGCAAGTTCAAGAAGGCATGAAAATTAAAACAGAATCCGAAAATTTAAAAAACATACGCAAATGGAATCTGGCCTTTCATTTAATCAATCATCCGTTGGATTGTCCCATTTGCGACCAGGCAGGCGAATGCGGGCTACAAGATTTTTACATGGAACACGGACAATACAATAGCCAGATGCAAGAACAAAAAGTGCTCAAACGAAAAGTGGTCAGCATTGGAGACCATGTCATGCTGGATTCCGAACGGTGCATTTTATGTTCCAGATGCGTTCGGTTCTTTGACGAAGTCCCTAAGACAAGTGAAATGGCTATTTTTAACCGTGGCGATCGCTCAGAAATTGGAACATTCCTGGATCGTCCGCTCAAAAACAATTATACGTTAAATAGCGTCAATATTTGTCCTGTGGGCGCACTCACCTCTAAAGATTTTCGATTTAAAAAGCGGGTTTGGTTTTTAAAAAAATTAAATTCAATTTGTCCAGGCTGTTCGACAGGCTGTAATATTGAAGTACATGAAGACCCCCGAGAAAAACAAGTTTTTCGCATGCTCCCCAGATACAATGAAAACGTAAATGGGCATTGGATGTGCGACTATGGTGCAATGCGCTATGAGAAAATCAATCCCAAAAATCGGATTTTAACCCCAAAATTAAAACAAGGCCATGAACTTGTCCCCACGGATTGGGATAACGCTCAAAAATACTTCGATGACGCCATGGAAAAAGTCGGCAAAGATCTCTATGTCTTAATCACCCCTCAGTATACGGTAGAAGAATTTGAACATATCTATGCAACCTTTACACAAAAAGGGATTCAAAACATTTTTCATACCGTGGATGAAAAAAATATAAAGGACACAAAAGTAATCGACGAACTTCTCATGCGAAACGATAAAAATCCAAACTCAAAAGGACTTTTAAAAGTAAGTGCAGCCCATGGTCTTGAAAAACAAAACCTAGCAGCTTTTCAAAAAGAACTTGAAACGCAGAAAATAAAAACACTGGTTGTTTTTTCGCCCGCGGATCCCGACTCAGATCCTGAATTTATGAATTCGCTGAAAGGCATTGAAGCGGTTGAAACTAAAATTCAACTTGGAACTGCCGCACAGTATGAAACGTTAGACTTCGATTGTATTTTACCCACCCTTTCTTTTGTGGAAAAAGCTGGAACTTTTATCAACTTTAATGATGTGGAACAAAAAATAGAAGCTGGTGCCAAACTTGTGGAAGACGCAAAGGCGATTTCGGAGATTTTATGCTGATTCCAAGACCGCCTGCCTATCGAAAGTGGCTTTATTTGCGCGGTTTTTACTGGGGATTTTACACAACACTCAAACATTTCACCCTCAATTTGCTTCACCTCAGAAAAATCCCCACCATTCAATACCCTGAAAAGCGACGTGAAAGGTCCCCCCGCTTTAAAGGGAAGCATATCTTAACCAAAAAGTTAGATGGCTCGATTCGATGTACCTCCTGTTACCTTTGCCAAACGGCTTGCCCTGCTGACTGCATTAAAATTACAGCTTCGGAGCATGAAGACCCTACGGTCGAAAAATTCCCCATTTCCTTTCAAATTGACCTTTTACGCTGTGTCATGTGCGGGTATTGCGAAGAGGCCTGCCCTGTGGATGCCATCCGCATGGGGCAAGAATACGAATGGGCCGATTTTTCTGAATCGAACTATATTATGGATATCGATCACCTGGCCAGCCGCCCGTCCCTAAAGGGTGGCGTGATCTCGAAACTCCCCACTTAAAAAAACATGATTAAAATCATCAAAAACCTGTGTTTCCCCTTGCAATTTTGAAATTTCCAGTGCTATACATCATATAAAATACCTATGGTTGAAACCCATAAAATTATTAATAATTTTTCGGTAAAGATTGCCACTGCCAATGGCACAGGAAGTCAATCTGCAAATAATATTTTTTTTAAAACCTTGGTCCGAATGGGAATCCCCACATCTGCAAAAAATCTTTTCCCATCGAACATTCAAGGACTTCCCACATGGTTTATCGTTCGCGCCTCTTCCAAGGGATATCAAACCATGCGAAGAGAATCTGAAATTTTGGTCTTGGTCAATCGCGGCTCACTTGTTCAAGATCTGAAAGAAATTAAAAAAGGAACCGTTGTTTTGTATGACCAAGGCTTACTTCAAGTTCCTGAAGATGTTGAAGGCGCTATTTACTATGGCATTCCCTTTTCAAAACTGGCCAGAGAAAATTACGATAAACCCCGCTTAAGAACCATTTTAACAAATGTTACATATGTGGGCGCCCTTGCCGCCATTTTCAATTTAGACAAACAAACACTTACAGACGTCATTAAAGATACGTTTTCAAAAAAACCAAAGGTTGTAGATGCAAACTTAAAAGCCATTGATCTGGGATATGATTTCGTCAAAGAAAACCTGGATAAAAAAGACGTCTACCATTATGAACATGACACGCAAACAAAAGACCACGTTATTTTAGAAGGAAATCAGGCAACCGCATTGGGAGCCATTATGGGAGGATGTACCGTCGCTGCTTGGTATCCCATTACCCCTGCAAGCAGCATGAGTGAAACCATTGAAAAATATGCCTCCCGTATTCGAGTCGATGACAAAACAGGAAAACGAAAACTTGCCATTGTGCAAGCGGAAGATGAAATTTCTGCCATTGGCATGGCGATTGGTGCAGGGTGGGCAGGCGCAAGAGCCATGACCGGCACTTCTGGCCCAGGTATTTCGTTAATGGGAGAATTTATTGGTTTGGCTTACTATACAGAAATTCCTGTTGTTATTGTAAACGTTCAACGCGTAGGACCGAGCACCGGGCTACCCACCCGAACCCAACAGGCCGATATTCAACTGTGCGCGTTTGCATCGCATGGCGATACACGTCATATTTGTCTTTATCCGGGCACCATCGAAGAAGCCTATGAACTCACCGCAAAATCTTTTGATATTGCAGAAAGATTTCAAACGCCCGTTTTTGTTTTAACCGATTTAGAGTTGGGGATGAATTTATGGACCTCCAAACCGCTAAAATACATAGATACCCCTTTTGATCGCGGAAAAGTTTTAACTGCAAAAGACTTAGATCAAATGAAAGACTGGGGCAGATATGCGGATAAAGATGGAGATGGTATTTGTTATCGTACTTTACCTGGCACACCCCACCCGCTTGCGGCCTATTTTACGCGAGGCACGGGCCATGATGAAAAAGCAAATTATACAGAAAATAACGAAGACTACCGTCGCATTCTAATGCGTGTGAAAAAGAAAATTGATTTATCTCCGAGTTATCTTCCCAAGCCGATCATCGAAGATGAAAAAGGCGCAAAAATAGGATTTATCAGTGTTGGAACCACACACTATGCTGTCGTAGAAGCCCGAGATGAACTGAAAGAAAAGCACAACATCAAAACAAAGTATCTTCGTGTCTTATCCTATCCTTTCCATGAAGAGTCCATTCGAAGTTTTATTGAAAGTTGCGATAAAGTCTATGTGGTGGAACAAAACCGAGATGCCCAACTTGCAGGAATGTTGAAACTGGATTTTGAAGCCCTTGCACTGAGACTCAAAACCTGCGCCTACTCAGACGGACTTCCCATGCGTCCTGGCATTATTATTGATCGCGTACTTGGAAAACCCTGGGAGATAAACTAAAAAATGAGCGACACACCTACACCAACACCGAATACAAACAGAGCCGGATTAACACGCAAAGATTACGGCGGACATCCTTCTACGCTGTGTAGCGGCTGCGGACATAATTCCATTACCAATGGCATTATTGCAGCTTGTTATGATTTAGGACTTCACCCGCACCAAGTTGTAAAATTAAGCGGCATCGGATGCTCGAGCAAAACACCGACGTATTTTATGAATCGCTCGCATGGATTTAATACCGTACACGGAAGAATGCCTTCTATTGCAACCGGCGTAGAACTTGCCAATCACACGCTTACCAATTTAGGGGTAAGTGGCGATGGCGATTCTGCCAGTATTGGGATAGGACAATTTGTACATGCGATTCGCAGAAATACAAAACTGGTTTATATTATTGAAAACAATGGAACGTACGGCCTGACCAAAGGACAATTTTCAGCAACCGCAGATCATGAAGCCCTGGACCATTACAAGAATGTGAATAAGTACCAAGCTTTAGATTTGTGTGAAACGGCGATTATCTGTGGCGCTTCTTTTGTGGCCAGATCTTTTTCGGGCGACCGAAAACAAATGGGAGAACTCATTAAAGCAGCCATTGCCCATGGCGGATGTGCCATTATTGATATTATTAGCCCTTGCGTTACCTTTAACGACCATCCTGAAAGCACCAAAAGTTATGCTTATATGAAAGAACACGATTTTCCCCTGCAAGAATTGGGGTTTGTACCTTCTTTTGAAGAAATTCAAGTCGATTACAATCCCGGAGAAGCCAGAAATGTGAAATTGCACGACGGCTCCCATTTAATTTTAAAGAAATTGAAAGAAGACTACGATCCAACCAGCCGACTGAATGCCTTAAAAACCATTGATGCCGCGAAACAAGAAAATCATGTTTTAACGGGGCTGGTTTATTATAATCAAGATATCCCGTCTCATGCCAAACTTTTGTCCTTGCCAGATAAACCTTTAAAAGATTTTACGGAAAAAGAACTTCGCCCCACAAAAGAAGAATTTGAAGCCATTTTAAAAGACCTAAAATAAAAATTGAAAAACGAACAAGAAATGATATTTATTCGCTTCATGGCTCGCCCTGCGGGCAGTAGCCCGCAGGGCTGCGCTTTACTTACGCTCATTAAACATCATTTCTTGTTCGCCTTGATTTTATTTTATCCCTTTTGTGTGCATTCATATCCCAAAGCATGGTGGGAGCCTTTTCCAAAAGACAAAGCCGCGTCCTGGGAAATTTTACCGCAAGAAGCCAAAGAAGAAGATAATGAGGTGATTCTTTCGAAACGCACAGAACTGGGCATTTTTTCTAATTTTGCAAATACCCCGTTTGACTTGGATAACACTCCATACGCAAGCGTCGAAGGTCTTTGGCAAAGCTTAAAATATCCAGATTCAGATGATCCAAAAGACCCAAGACACGCTTTAACTTGGATCTATACCAGGGCAGCTGTAAGAAATCTCTATGGTTTTGAAGCTAAAAAAGCAGGCAATAACACCAAAGAAAATTATACAAAGCTTGGAATTTCGTGGGTCTCTTATAAAGGACGCCGCATGGAATATAAAGGCAAAGATCAAGCCATCCACTATCGCTTAATCAAACGCGCCATCTTGGCAAAAATTCTTCAAAACAAAAATGCAAGAGATCTGCTGCTTCAAACTGGAAATTTAAAACTTCGCCCCGATCATATTCAAGACAAAGATGTCCCACCCGCCTATCGCTACTACGACATCCTCATGGACATCCGCACAAAACTGCAACGGACCGCAAAGAAGAAAAGAAAATAGCGGTGAAGCATATTCATTTACTCTAAAACTTCTAAGAATTCTGTTGCTGTAATAATTTGAATATTTTTATAATTTTTGATTTTTAAAACTGATTTATCCCCGCTCACAATATAATCGGCGCTTCCTTTCATCGCGATTCTCATTAAAATATCATCATCTCTATCAGTAAAAATACAAATTTTTGAGTTTTTTATATTTATGAATTGCGCCTTCTCAACAATGAAATTTAATGTTTCATATGCTTCCGCATAAAAATATCCAAGCCTTTGTTTAATATGATTGTATTCTAAAACTGAGAAATATTCTTGTTTTAGTTCAGGAGATAAAAGTGGCGTAAATTCTTCTTTGATCCATGCATCAAGAATCTTAGACGGCGCCCCTTTTTTTGACAAAAAACCACTTAAAACAACATTGGTATCAACGACGACTCTTTTTTTCACGCCTTACCGCTTTCTTGGCAGAATCCACAAGATTTTTGATTTGAGACTCAGATACATCATTAAACTGGCGTCTGATGTCTTCTAAAGTTTTAAGTGCTTTTTCTTCCTTTTCTGAAGATGGCTGGGTAACTAAATGAATACCCATCCGAATAATCTCTGCAATTGATTTGTTGGTTAAAAATGCTTTCTTTTTGAGCTGCCCCAACTCCTCTTCTTTTAAGTAAATAGTGGTTTTTTTCATAATCTACACCCTCCAAGTACCATAATGCCATATATATTGCTATATGTCAACCTGCTCGTTTTTGAGGTGCTCAGGCCAGACCCCTTTTATCTGTACGTGGTACGTCAAAAATTAAAATCGCCGTCCACAGAAAAATAACCCAGGCGAATGCGTTGGGTATTGAATCCCACTTTGGCGGTCTTTCGCTTCCTTATCTGTGTTTTGTCTTCTGTATCCAATAAATACTTGACATTTGTAGTTTATAAGCTACACTATAGATAATGGAAGCTCGAGAGAGAACCGTTATCTACTATGAAACGCCCGATGGTAAAAAACCGGCTCAAGCCTGGCTTTATTCCCTTAGAGATACAATGGCTAGAGCAAAATTAAGAGCAAGGATTGATCGGGTTAAACTTGGTAATTTCGGGAAATGTGATCCTGTGGGTCAAGGAATTATGGAGTTAAAACTCGATTTTGGCCCTGGATATAGAATTTATTTTGGCCAAATGAGTCAAACATTGATTATTCTTCTTTGTGGAGGAGATAAAAGCACACAATCAAAAGACATTAAAAAAGCCCAAGAATACTGGGCTGATTATAAAAGGAGACATGCAAATGAATAAAAAAATGAAAAACAAAAATAACTATGAAGAAGATTTAATTGAATCCTTAAAAGATCCAAAAGAAGCAATTGCTTATCTTCAAGCCGCACTTGAAGAAAGTGATATGCCGGAAGTTTTTTTACTGGCCTTACGACGCATAGCTGAAGCTAGAGGTATTTCAAATCTTGCTCAAGAGGCTCATTTGAACAGAGAAAACCTTTATAGATTACTTTCTAAAGAAGGAAACCCAGAGCTTGATAGTCTTTATGCAATCTTAGACGCTTTGGGATTTAAATTTTCTGTTGAACTTAAAAAAGCATCTAATTTTTAGACGCCCCCTTCATATTCATATTATTGCTATTCTTACTAAGATATCAAATTATTCAAACTGGCTAAAAATTAAAATCACCATCCACAGAAAAATAACCCAGGCGAATGCGCTGGGTATTGCACAGGGAATGATACAGGGTTGGGTTTTTGCTCTGCATAGCTAAAAGCTTCGTCAAAGCTTTGAGGTATTTTTCTTTCAGCGGATGATGGCTCATGCGATAGCTGTGAAGGCTGGCGTAAGCAAATTTCAGATCATGCGCAAACATCACCGTGTAATCATTCTTACAGGCGCAAAAGGCAAACAACTCTAACGTAAATTCATTGATTTTTTGAGTTTGAATCATCTCATCTAAAGCCCCTAAGGCTTCAGCTACACGACCATGTTTGATATGATATTCCAAAAAATACTGGGGGCTATTTTTTTCATCGATGGTTTTTAGGGGAATCTGCTCAGGTGTTTCAAATGGTTTGGATAAAATGGCCCATTTTTTCACCAAAAGTGCACTCATGAATAAAGCTTTTACTTGATCTTGCGGATCCATGACAGAACAGCAAGATTCCAAGCTTTCAACATAAATTAAAGGATAAATGGCTGTCACCCACCTTTCAAAAGAAGATTGAAAAACAATGTCACTTGCCGAAAGTTTAATGACTTCAAACAAGGATTTTAAGCTTTGCCCTTCTTGAATCCAACGCAAAATCTTTTCAAGGGTTTGAGATCTTTCATCCTGATAGATCCCCTCACGAAACGCATCAAACTGCTCTTTTGGAAAAACCACATCATCTTTTTGAATTGCAGCCAGAATTGTTTTCCAATTTTGGTTATAAAACACTTCGACAATAGGATACGATTCCAAGTGGGGTTTTGTATTTAAAATATAATGTAAAACAGGAAACCAAATTTCAGCATAGTTTTCCCACTTCATCGCTTCACAAAAATGCCAGGTTTTACATAAATAAATGGCTTTATTTCCCATGTTGAGTTCATCCGATAAAACGTGAGACATCAAATAGGCAAAAAACTTTTTTCGATCTTTTGGATTACGCATTAAAAAAACAACCAAAGGAAAGATTTTTTGAAAATCTTGAGTTGCATAAACTTTTTTTAAAGTCTCAAAATTGAGTTCTTCTGAAAGTGGCGGCGGTCCTAATACTTTTTTAAAATCAACAGGATCTTGACTGGCTTCACAGAGGCCATACCACCCCATTTGTCCAATGGGAAGCCATCTGCTCTTTGTTCGATAAAAACTTGAAAGTTGCCAAGCCGTTTCAAGCCCCATCATGGCATGTCTAAAACCGACGTCATATTTTTTTTGCGTAGATCGATGTGCCACTTCTTTGGCAAAGGCTAAGGTAATCTCTCGCGGTGAAAATGTTCGATTGAGCTTCGAAAAACTAGAAATATAAAAATGAGACTGCGTTTTTTCCCAAAGCGCAGATGTTTTTTCTTGTAAGGATTCTTCTGACATTAAAATTTATACTAATAATGGCGTGGCTGAAATGCAATGAAATACACGCCTAAAATCCACAGAAAATTAAAGTAATAGGAGCGGAAGTAAAGCGCAGCAGGCGCCGTGTCGCTAGACACGCCGCCTGCGAGCCATGAAGCGATATTACTTTAATTTTCTGTGGATTTTAGGCGTGCAGATGTTGACTCTTTAACGAAGGCCCTTTGGGTGCAATTTTATATTCGGCGAGAAAATTTTTCTTAAAAGATTGAAACTTTCCAAGATCAATGGCATCGCGAATTCGGCGCATAAAATCTTGATAAAAATGCGTATTGTGGATGGAGGCAAGTATAGCCCCTAAAATTTCATTATTGGAAAGTAAATGCCGCAAATACGCCCGCGTAAAGTTCTGGCACGTATAACACCCACAATTAGGCTCAATGGGATAAAAATCGCGCCGATAATTTTTATGTGTTAAACGAATTCGACCCCGATTTGTAAAAACAGCGCCACTTCTGGCATAGCGGGTTGGAATGACACAATCAAACATATCAATCCCACGCTCGACAGACTCTAAAAGATCTTCCGGTAATCCCACCCCCATTAAATATCTGGGTTTATCTTCCGGTAAGTTTGGAGTTGTCACCTCTAAAACATCTTTCATAATCTCTAAACCTTCCCCCACACTTACGCCACCCACAGCATAGCCTTCAAATCCAATTTCTTGTAATCCCTCAATCGAGGCTTGCCTTAAGTCTGCATAGGTTGCGCCTTGCACAATTCCAAAAAGCGTTTGGTTTGGATTTTGATGTGCTTTGACACATCTTTTTGCCCATGCAAGCGTTCTGTAATTCGCATCGCGGGCACGATTGTATTCACATGGATATTCCACACA
>Ga0155199_1037_pt4 | contig 13710 bp, 13 predicted proteins | sample RifCSPhighO2_02_FD_106167 | JGI IMG/M metagenome (GOLD analysis project Ga0155199, IMG submission 106167) | Deltaproteobacteria bacterium RIFCSPHIGHO2_02_FULL_40_11
GATAAAAAGAAAGCACAATGGGATCTTGTTTGAATGATTGTATTTTACGCTGTGTGAGCGGTCCTTCTTGGACTTGTAGCGACTCTTTTTTTGGATGAGACCATCGATTGAGCATAAGAACGATATTTATATCCCACAAATGCACAAAAATCAAGCATTTTTTTGTAAGATCTTCAATTTCTTGACTTTTTTAGGGGGTTGAAATAGCGTAACCAAGGCAGATCCCTCCGGGATTTGTGCCGATTATGCAGCATAAAAAACGCCTTTTTACGCCTGGTCCGACCATGGTGCTTCCAAAAGCGCTGGAAGGGATCTCTCAACCCATTCTTCACCACAGATCCAAGGCTTTTATTGAGCTTTTTGGAGAGATTCGTCAGGGGTTAAAAGATCTTTTTGAAACCCAAAATGAGGTCTTGGTTTTGGCGAGTTCTGGGACAGGTGCGATGGAAAGTGCAGTGTGTAATTTATGTTCTCCTGGGGATGAAGTTTTGACTGTGTCTGCGGGTAAATTTGGTGAAAGATGGGGAGAAATTTGCGATGCCTATGGACTTAAACGAAAAACGTTAGAAGTCGAATGGGGCAGCGCACCAACGTCCAAGCAGATTCAAACGTTTTTATCTGAAAACCCAAATGCCAAAGTTTTATTTCTTCAGGCGTGTGAAACCTCGACCTGTGTTAATTTTCCAATTGAAGAAATTGCAAAGCTGACACGTACTTCCAATACGCTTTTGGTTGTAGACGCGGTGAGTTTCTTAGGCGTATCTCCTTTATCCATGGACCGATGGGGGATTGATGTTGTGGTGTCGGGCTCTCAAAAAGGGCTGATGCTGCCTCCGGGCCTTGGATTGATTGCAATGAACGATCGTGCTTGGGCGCTTCAAAAAAAATCAAAACTTCCAAAATATTATTTTGATTTAGGAAAAGAGCTGAAAGCACAGCAAAAAAATCAAACGGCTTATACAGCTTCTGTGTCACTCATGGTGGGGTTAAAAGCGGTTTTAGATTTTTTTAAACAAGAATCCAAAGAAAAGATTTTTTTAAAACATCAAAAAATGGCTTCGGCCATGCGTGAAGCTGTCACAGCCATGGATTTGGAATTGTTTTCAAAAAGTCCCAGTGATGGATTGGTGGCCATTCGCGTACCAAATGGAATTGATGGCGAAAAAATTGTAGCCCAGCTTCGAGATCAATACCATATGACCATTATTGGGGGACAAGACAAGCTGAAGGGAAAAATCATTCGTATTGGATGTATGGGGTATCTCGATGTTTTTGATGTGATTGCTGTCTTTAGTGCACTTGAAAAAGTTTTGGTTTCATTGGGTGCAAAGATTTCCCTTGGAAAAGGGGTGCGTGTGCTCCAAGAAAAACTTTTAGGGGCTCTTTTATGAAGCCAAAGCAGATTTTAGTGTGTGGGAAAATTGCTAAAGAAGGATTGGATACACTTTTAGCCTGTAAAGATTTGAAGGTCGATGTTGTTACAGATCTTTCTTTTGAAAATCTAAAAAAGATTATCCCCACTTACCATGGCATGATTGTTAGATCCGATACCCAAGTGACAAACGCCTTGTTAGAGGCCGCTCAAAACTTACAAGTCATTGTACGTGCGGGCATTGGCATTGATAATGTCGATGTCAAAGCGGCTACCCAAAAAGGAATTTTGGTAATGAATACCCCTTCTGGAAATGTCATTACCACAGCAGAACATGCGCTCAGCATGCTCATGGCTTTAAGTCGGAACATTCCCCAGGCCACAGCTTCCATGAAGCAGGGACTTTGGGAAAAGAAAAAATTTATAGGGACCGAACTTTTTGGAAAAACGTTAGGCGTGATTGGGCTTGGCAATGTTGGCAAAATTGTTGCAGACCGGGCTCAGGGACTCAAAATGAAAGTCATCGCCTACGATCCTTTTTTATCAAAAGAAGTGGCGAAAAAATTATCGGTAGAATTGGTTTCTTTGGATGTTCTTTTAAGCAGAGCCGATTTTGTAACCGTTCATGTGCCGCTGAGTGACAAAACCAGAAATTTAATCGATGCCAAAGCGCTTTCAAAAATGAAGCCCTCTGCTTTTTTAATTCAATGTGCCAGAGGCGGTATTGTCAATGAAGCCGATTTATATAAAGCACTTCAAAAGCAAAAAATTAAAGGGGCTGCGTTAGATGTATTTGAAGAAGAGCCACCGACCCAAAATCCGCTTTTACAACTGAATAATTTAATTTGTACGCCACATTTGGGAGCATCGACGGAAGAAGCACAAGTGAAAGTTGGGGTGGAAACAGCCGAGCAGCTTGTGGCTTACTTTTTAAAAGGCACAATCCAAAATGCCATTAACATGCCTTCTTTAAGTTCCGAACAGATGGATATTTTAAAACCGTATTTTATTTTAGCAGAAAAGTTAGGAAGTTTTTTGGGGCAGGTGATTGAACCCGGGCGCATTCTTGCAATTGAAATTGGCTACCATGGGAAGCTCACAGAGTATAATTTAAATACCTTAACCCATGCCATTGTCACAGGTTTTCTAAGAGAGCATATGGAAAAATCTGTAAACTATGTGAATTCGCTTCTGGTTGCAAAAGACAGAGGGATTGATGTGAAAACAACGCGATTTCAAGATGAGTCTGAGTTTACCAATTTAATTTCTTTGAGGGTGCGTACTGAACAACGTGTATACAGTGTAAAAGGAACCATCTTTAATCGCGCAGAACCGAGGTTTGTTCAGATTGATCAGTTTCAATTGGAAGCCATTCCAGAAGGCAATATTCTTTTTTCCAGAAATAAAAACAAGCCTGGGGTGATTGGTGCTATTGGGACGCTTTTAGGAAAAGAAAAAATTAATATTTCTAGGTTTCAATTGGGGTTAGATGAAAAAGCGGGTGAGGCATTGTCTTTAATTAATGTCGATTCACCGATTCAAAAAGATCTTTTGGAAAAGCTTTTGAAATTAGATCATATTCTAACGGTGAAGCGAGTGAGCTTATAAAGGAGGTTTTGTGAAAACTGTCGTAGTCGTAGGGGCCCAATGGGGCGATGAAGGGAAAGGTAAAATTGTAGATATTTTGGCCAAAGAAAGCGATATGGTCGTTCGCTTTCAAGGGGGAAACAACGCGGGGCATACGGTTGTGGTGGGCGAAGAAGCCTTTTTCTTGCATTTGATCCCCTCTGGCATTTTACATTCCGGCAAAAAATGCTTGATTGGAAATGGCGTTGTGATTGATCCAAAAGTTTTTTTGGGGGAAGTCGAAAAACTAAAAGAAAGAGGATTTCTAAAAAATGACGCCGATCTTGTGGTGAGCGATAGCGCGCATGTCATTATGCCGTACCATGTTTTAATTGATGTTGCGCGTGAAAATCAAAAAGGCAAAGTTAAAATTGGAACGACAGGCCGAGGCATTGGGCCTGCGTATGGGGACAAAATTTTAAGACGCGGCATTCGCGTTTCAGATTTATTTGATCGGGCAGCCTTTCGTGAGCGACTGCTTCCCATTTTAGAAGAACAAAATTTCTATATTACCCAATATTTTAAAAAAGAAGCGTTGAAATTAGATGACATTGTTGATGAATACGTCGCCTATGGCGAAAAGTTAAAACGCTATGTGGGGGATGTTTCACTTTTGGTGGATGAAGCGCTGACAGGGCATCAAAAAGTTTTATTTGAAGGGGCGCAAGGCGTTTTATTGGATATTGATCATGGAACTTATCCCTATGTAACGTCTTCCAATTGTGTGGCAGGGGCTGTGTGTACGGGGGCAGGGGTCAGTCCTACAAAGATTCAAAAGATTTTAGGCATTTTTAAAGCATACACAACACGTGTGGGAACGGGACCTTTTCCAACAGAGCTTGATGATCGCATTGGTGAATATCTTCAAAAACAAGGAAAAGAATTTGGAACCACCACCGGACGCAAAAGACGTTGTGGGTGGGTGGATATTGTGGGATTGCGTTATGCGATTCGAACCAGTGGGATTACGTCTTTAGCGATGATGAAATTAGATATTTTGACGGGGGTGAAAGAACTCAAAATTTGTGTGGGATATCAATTAAATGGAAATATGCTCAAAAGCTATCCTTCTAGGAGTGAAGTTTTAGAAAAATGTGTGCCTGTGTATGAAACCCTCCAAGGATGGGAAGAAGATCTTTCAACCTATCGCGCTTTTCACGAATTACCCAAAAATACACAAAATTATGTCAAAACCATTGAGGAGTTGTTACACACGCCGATTGATATGATTTCTGTGGGGCCAGCCAGGAATCAAATTATTGTCCGCAAAACATTGTTTTAATTGACACTTCTAGGGGGTTTTCATATAAAACCAAAGTGGCATAACGTGTGGGCCGTTAGCTCAGTTGGTAGAGCATCTCCCTTTTAAGGAGAGGGTCGAAGGTTCAAGTCCTTCACGGCTCAATTTTCCGGGTCCCCTTCGTCTAGCCCGGTCCAGGACACCTCCCTTTCACGGAGAAAACACGGGTTCAAATCCCGTAGGGGACATATTTATGATATCCAATTCCCAAAAAAAGATTTTACTCACCGGCGCCACAGGGAATCTGGGTGTTGCGTTAGGTACTTTCTTAAAGAAAAAGTATTTTGTTCATCAGCCTTTACGGAAAACGCTGGATATTACAAATCAACGTCAAGTGAATGCCTGGGTTCAATCTCATTCTTTCGATAGTGTCGTCCACACGGCTGCCTTAGCTCGAATGAAAACGTGTGAAGAAAATCCAAGCCTTGCGATTGAAACCAATGTGATTGGAACGGCCAATTTGGTTTACGCTATTTTACAAAAAGAAAAAGAGACACAAAAAGAGATTCGGTTTATTCATATTTCAACCGACGGTGTGTACGATGGTCAAAAAGGAAATTTTTCTGAAAGGTGTGAAACCCTTCCTTATAATGTTTATGGGTGGTCAAAGCTTGGCTCTGAATGTGCAGTACGGGCCTTAAAGAACCATTGTATTATCCGTGGCAGTTTTTTTGATCCCCAAAATCTTATTTTTCCAACGGCAGCCACGGATGTATTTTCGTCTCGGATTCCCCTGGACGAATTTGTAAAAGCCATCGAATTTCTAATAGAAAACACTGTTTGTGGTGTGTTAAATGTGGGGGGCGAAAGAAAATCAGATTATGAAAGATATTTAATGTATAAAAAAGAGATAAGACCCTGTACGCAAGAAGATATTTTAAAAGACAGTGGCGTTCCCATGGCCAAAGACGCTTCTTTAAATTGTTCCAAGTGGCAAAAACTTCGAGGAGAATTTTAGATGCCAAAAGTTTCTTTTTTAATCCCGGTTAAAAATGAAGGGGTCAATTTAAAGATTATTCTTCAAATTTTAGAAGCAACCATTGACATTCCCTTTGAGATTTTAGTTGTCGTGGATTCCAAAGAAGATGACAGCATTCCTGTGGTTTGTGAAATTCAAAAAAAATATGAAAATATTCGCCTGGTTCAAAATACATTAGGCCGTGGGGTTGCTTTTGCCATCCGTTCTGGATGTGAAGCTGCCAAAGGGCAATATGTTTTGGTGATTGCAGCCGATGACTTGGGGCCGGTTTTAACGGTGAAAGAAATGGTTGCACTCATGGACCAAGGCTATAATTTGGTGAGCGCCACGCGCTATGCCAAAGGTGGAAAAGTTTATGGGGGCGCTTTTTTAAGTCGCCTTTTATCGAAAACCGCAAATCGATTGTTTCATTTTTTGGGTGGATCTCAATTAACCGATGCAACGGTTGGGATTAAAATGTTTCGGCCCGATATTTTTCAAAAAATTCAAATTCAATCTCGTGTGGGATGGGCCATGGCATTTGAACTTTCCATTAAATCGCAACTTTTGGGAATGAAATTGGGCGAAGTGCCTATTATTTCAATTAATCGCTTTTATGGGGGGGAATCCAGTTTTAAACCCGGACCTTGGATTTTGGAATATTCTAAATTATTTTTGTGGGGATTAAAGCAAGCGTATCAGAAAAAAATGATGGGAGATAAGCCCTCATGAAACGTTATTTGGTGACAGGAGGCACTGGGTTTATTGGAAGCGCTTTGGTCCATCGCCTGGTGAAAGACGGCTATACGGTTCGTGTGTTTGATAATAATAGTCGAGGGAATGCTGAACGTCTAAAACCCATCCAAAATAAAATTGAATATATCGAAGGAGATATTCGAAACGAAAAACAGGTTTTAGGGGCCTGTCAGGATGTGCACGGTGTTTTTCATTTGGCCTATGTGAATGGCACGCGGTTTTTTTATGAAAAACCAGATCTTGTGTTAGAGGTTGCAGTGAAAGGCCTCTTAAACATCATTCAGGCGGCATCCCAGCATAAAGTAGAAGAATTTTATCTGGCATCGAGCTCAGAAGTGTATCAATCGCCCCCAACGGTTCCCACAGATGAAACAGCCCCCCTTGTGATTCCCGATGTTTTAAATCCTAGGTATTCCTATGGGGGGGGGAAAATGATCAGCGAACTTTTTACCCTCCATGTGGGTAAAAAGTATTTTAAGCGTTTGATGATTTTTAGACCGCATAATGTATATGGGCCTGCGATGGGATGGGAACATGTGATTCCTGAATTTATCCGAAAATTAAGTGTCATTCCCCGCGAAAGCGGGGAATCCCCTTTTTCCATTCAAGGCACAGGTGAAGAAACGCGGTCTTTTATCTATATTGATGATTTTATAGAAGCATTGATGTGCATGTTTCACCGAGGAGAACACATGCAAATTTATCATTTGGGAACGATGGAAGAAGTTTCAATGCGTAGCCTGGCGGAGCGTATTTCTCAAAAAATGGAATGTGCAATTAAAATCGTTCCAGGTGATCTTCGAGCAGGAAGTACGCAAAGAAGATGCCCAGACACAAAAAAAATAGAAGCCCTTGGATTTGTTCCAAAAGTAAGTTTAAATGAAGGATTGACGAAGACCATTGGGTGGTATTTAAAGGAGTTAAATCATGGCTAGAAGTGTCCAAACTTGTCAAATTTGTAATGATGAAAAATTGGAATCTATTTTATTCCTAGGTTTTTTGCCCGCTGTCAATGAAATGTATAAAACCGATGAAACGCCGTCCGAACAAAAAATGTATCCTGCAGAGCTTTTGTATTGTAAAAAATGCCATTTGGTTCAACTGGGTTCTGTAGTGGATGCAAAAGTTTTATTTCCCAAAGAATATCCCTATACCTCAAGTACAACAAAAATTTTAAGAGAAAACTTTGGAGATTTATACCGAGAAGCAAGTTCGCTGTTTTCTTTAAAGGCAGATGATTTGGTAGTAGATATTGGTTCCAACGATGGAAATTTACTCAGTAATTTTAAAGATCACACCAGAGTTTTAGGGGTGACCCCAGAAGATATTGGTAAAATTGCAATTGAACGCGGGATTCCTACTTTGCTTCAATATTTTACACCGAATACAGTGTTACAAATTAAAAAAGAACTTGGGTTGGCAAAAATTGTAACAGCCACCAATGTATTTGCGCATATTGATAATGTTCATACCGTTGTTGAAAATATTTGCTCTTTATTACCCAAAGACGGTGTGTTTATTTCTGAATCGCATTATTTTCCAGAGCTGGTGCGAACTTTACAATACGATACTGTGTATCATGAGCATTTAAGATACTACTCTGTTTTAAGTTTACAGGCTTTATTTCAAAAGCACGATCTCGAAATTTTTCATGTGAAAAAAATTCCAACCCATGGGGGGTCGATTCGGGTGTATGCAGCAAGACCGGGAACCTATGCGGTTCAAAAATCTGTTGGGGTGATTTTAAAAGAAGAGGCAAACCTTTTTAAGGATAGCCAAAAATCTTTCCAAGATTTTCGTGATCGAATTTCTCAAAGTAAGTTGGATTTGTATCAGCTTTTGCATGGAATCAAACAAAAGGGCGAAAAAATTTATGGTATTGGTGCACCGTCTCGGTCTTCTACATTGGTCAGTTATTTGGGATTGGATCAAAATATTTTATCTGCCATCGTCGAAATTAAAGGCTCTCATAAAATTGGGAAAAATCTGCCTGGCACACACATTCCGATCTTAGAAGAATCAAAACTTTATGAAGACCAACCCGCATATGCCTTTTTACTTTCTTGGCATATTGCAGACGAATTGGCGCCTAAAATTAAACAAAATGGGTACAAGGGAAAATTTATTGTGCCGCTGCCTACACCGCGTGTGATTGCGTAATGCAAGATATGTTTGACATATCGATTATAGGTGGCTGTGGTCATGTTGGCTTTCCGCTTGGGCTTTCTTTTGCAAAGGCAGGATTTTCTGTGGGGCTTTTAGATGTGAACCAAAAAGCCATCGACCAAATTAACCAAGGTCAAGTGCCATTTAAAGAAGAAGGGGCCGAGGCGCTTTTAAAAGAAATTTTACCCAAGAAAAAATTAACATGTACCAATGACCCCAAGATTCTTTTAAAAAGTAAGTGTGTGATTCTTGTAACGGGAACCCCTTTGGATGAGTATTTAAACCCAAAACTCAACGCCATCACAAAAGTTATTGAAGAATACTTGCCTTATTTTAAAGATGGGCAGTTGATTATTTTAAGAAGTACGATTTATCCTAAAACCAGCCAAAAGATAGATCAGTATTTTAAGTCTAAGAACTTAAATGTGCATCTTACATTTTGTCCAGAGCGGGTGACAGAAGGATATGCCTTAAGCGAAATTAAAAATATTCCACAAATTGTATCTGGGTTTTCACCGGAAGGCATTGAACGCGCAAGTGCTTTATTTTCAAAAATTACAAAAAAGATCATTCACATGCAGCCCCTTGAGGCAGAGCTTGTAAAATTATTTTCGAATGCTTACCGCTATATTCATTTTGGAATTTCCAATCAGTTTTATATGCTGGCCGAAGAGCATGGCGTAGATTTTGGAAATATTTATCATGCGATGACGGATGAATATCCGAGGATGAAAGGGTTCCCTCGGCCAGGGTTTACGGCAGGACCTTGTTTATTAAAAGACACCATGCAGCTTTGTTCTTTTTCCCAAGATCATTTCCATTTGGGACATGCTGCCAGGCTGGTCAATGAACACATGCCCATACACCTGGTCAATCAAATGAAATCCAAAATATCTTTAGAAGATAAAACAGTGGGTATTTTGGGGATGACCTTTAAACCGGAAAGCGATGACCCCAGAGAATCGTTATCGTATAAATTGAAACATTTACTTGAAATGGAAGCCAAACATGTTTTATGTTCGGATGAATATATGAAGCATGAAAACTTTTGTTCCAAAGAGAACCTCATTGAATCCTCAGATGTCATTGTTATTGGCACACCACATGAGGCCTATCAAACTTTAGATTTCAAAAACCTACCTGTTTTTAGCGTGTGGTTACAGCCCTCGTGTTCTTAATCTCTCATGCATAAATATGTGAAAATAGTCATTCTTTGTATTGGGGCTTTCTTTTTATTTTATAATCTGAACCATCATTATTTATGGAAAGATGAAGCCGAAACAGCACTTTTGGCAAGAAGCGTTGTTGAAAAAGGAATTCCACTCCGAAATATTGGAAAAAATCAAATTCAAATCCATGTGCCACAATATCTTCGTAACGGAGAAATTTGGACGTTTCATCCTTGGCTTCAGTTTTATGTAACGGCACTTTCGTTTAAGCTCTTTGGTGAAAGCACCTGGTCGGCGAGATTTCCCTTTGCAATCTTTGGGTTTTTAAGTCTCATTTTAATGTATCTTTTAGCGCTAAGACTTAGTCGCGATAAAACCATTGCCCTTTTAGCACTTTCACTTTTAACGTTTTTGATCCCTTTTATTTTAAATATGCGAGAATGTCGTTATTACGCGCCAGGAGTCTTTTTTTCACTTTTGCTCTTTTTATTTTATTTAAACTTTTTGGAACGCAAAAAATACGCATTTTTTGGATACTTGATCACAGCAAATCTATTATTTCATTCCAGCTATGGTTATTTTATTCCCATTAACGTGGGGATTATTGCACATTACGGGGTCAGATCCCGCCGGGATCTGACCCCATTTATCCTATTGCAATCCCTGGTCTTTTTAACGACGTTCCCCGCGTTTATGTATTACAATGGCATTCAGCATGGTTCTCGGGGACTTGAGTGGATTCGAATCAGCCACAATCTTCAATACTATTTTCGTGTCATTCATAAATTTATGTTTCCTTTGTTTTTAATGGTGGGTGTGTTGTTGGCAGATCTCTTGTTTTGGAAGAAAAAGATTTGGATACAAATGAAGTCTTATCTTTCGTCATCAACGTTGGGCCTGATTGGCATCGTTACGCTTTCAACATTTTTTTTCGGAGCCATGGGGGATCAACATTATTATCGGTACATTTTGCATCTGGTCCCTTTGTTTTTAATTGTAACAGCTGTGTTTTTTAAGGCGACGTTTTTATATTCGAAGTGGATTTCTAAGATTGGATTTATCCTCGTTCTAATGACCAGCCTTTTGCATTATTCTGTCTTCAACGTATTTTCCAAGAAAAACATCTCTTATTTCCCCCCAATTGATTATGTATATGAACTTACCCATCCCCATGATGATTTAAGTAAGGGGTTGGTAGAATTTTTTAACAAACATGCCAAGCCTACGGATACGATTGGCATCCCCTATGCGGATCATCAACTCATGTTTTATACAGATTTTCGAATTCTAAATATTAATATTAAAAAAAATGTATTTCCAGAGTGGATTGTGTATCAATCTTCCTGGTTTGGAGATGTTTATGGCCCTTCGGAAAAAAGTGATTATTTTAAAGCAATTCAAAACCAGTACGAGCGTATTGAAACAAACATCCCAGATGTGAGGTGGAGTTACAGAGCCGATCCCTATCACTATCAGTTTCGAAATCATAAAGATGTTCCCAGGCTTGTTATTTTTAAGAAAAAAATATAAAAGAAGAGTGCTCGTTTCGCCAAGAATATCGCTTGATTTTGAAGGTATTTTTCACTACTTTTTATTAAAAATAAATGTCTAATCAAATATTTATATCTGTTATCGTCCCTGTCTTTAATGAAGTTAAAAATATTGATAAAGTTATTTCTTCTGTGCGGGCCTATTTTTCTTTAAATTCGCATTTTCAGTATGAAATTATTTTTATTGATGATGGAAGTCGAGATGAGACTTATTCTAAGCTAACACCATATTCTAACGTCAAAGACATTCGTATTTTTAAAAACCTCCAAAACTTTGGAAAAGGATATTCCATTCAAAAAGGTGTTTTGAATGCTCAGGGTACTTCTATTTTGTTTTTAGATGCAGATTTATCTACAGAAATTTCTGAGCTCGACAAATTTATGCCTTATATTCAAGAAAAGTGTCCTGTTATTATTGGAACCCGGCGTGATTTAGGATCCAACATTGTCCAAAAGCAACCGCTTCTTCGAAGTGTTTTTGGGATGACATACATTTTTCTTGTGAAGCTTATCTTAAATCTCTCTGTGTCGGATATTAATTGTGGATTTAAGTGTATCGAAAAAAATGTGGCTTTAGAATTGTTTAAAAATTTAAGGTCTCTACGATGGGGCTTTGATGCTGAAATTCTATATAAGGCCAGTAAAAAAAGATATCGGATTCAAGAAGTTGCTATAACGTGGAAAGATAATGTTCATTCCAAGGTGTCGATTATAAAAGATAGTTTAAGATCTTTGCTTGAGCTTTTTAGAATTAGGTTGTGGGTGTGAGAGAAACAATTTCAGCTGTCATGATCGCCAAAAATGAAGCACATCAAATTGAGCGCGCTTTAAAAAGCTTAGACTGGGTGGATGAAATCGTTGTTGTGGATGATGGTAGCCAAGATCAAACCGCTGAAATTTCAAGACAGTACACATCTAAAATTATTCCACATGAATTTACAGGGAAAATTTCAGATACCTGGCGAGTGGGGATGCTTGCTGCAACTGGAGATTGGTTACTTTTAATGGATGCCGACGAAGAAGTAACCTCAGAATTTAAAATAAAAGTGAAAAAATTTTTTTCAGAAGGGGTGACGAAAAATTATGATGGATTTGAGTTCTACCGCAATAATTGGTTTTTGGGAGAAGCACTTAAAAGTGGCGTGTGGCGTTCTAAAACATTGCGCTTTTTTCGAAAGAAAGGGTTTAAAATCACGTCCGATTTACATTTAGATATTCGAGTGCCAGGACAAGTAGGGGTGATTGAAGCAGATATTAACCATTACCCTTTTCAAACGCTGGAACAGTTTGTTGGAAGACAAAACTTTTATAGTTCAATGGCCATTGAAGATATTCGAAATGAAGAAGGCAATGTGTCTTCTCGAAAGCTTTTATTTCAACTGACCATTCGCCCCTTGAAGGTCTTTTATAAAAACTTTCTTTTAAATAAAGGATACAGGGATGGTGTTTTGGGCTATATTCATGCTGTTTTGCATGCCTTTTTACATTTCATTGAATGGGCAAAATATTGGGAAAAATATCGCAAAGTACCCCCCCCGAAACAATTATGAAAGAAGTCATTATTTTATCTGAACGGGGATGGCAAGGGGCAAGAAACTGTGCATTGGATTTAGCCAAGCAGGGGGTTCGTACTTCTGTTTTGATCAAGGGGCGGCCTGATCAAGAAGTTCGTGAGTTTATTGTAAAACATGATTTGATCCAAAATTTTTTTATTTTTCGACGAATATTTTTTGTACTTTTACCTTTCTTGATATTTTATCGGCGTTTTTTGGGGGGCGCAAGAACTGTGCTTGTGGATCGCAAAAGGGCGTATCGGTTGTGTACAAGGCTTCCTTTTGGATTACAGGTGTATTGGATTCAAGAAAAGGTTTCCCCGTTACATTATGAGCTCCTCTCTTCAACCCACGAAAGTTTAAAACTTTCTGAGATCTTAAAATGAGCCTATTTCAGTTTACAAAAGAAAATAAAGAGGTCCTTTTAAAGCGCGTTAAACACAATGCGTTTGAAAAATATAAAAACTTAGAAGCGAAAGCGGCCGAAGACATGCTTGAAGAAATGATTTATTGGGAAAAAAAGCGTGTTCAAAAGGTGGAGCCTTTTTGGCGGCAATCTCAAAAACTTCGATACTGGGATCAATTTCAAACCAGCTATCTTTCCGCCGATGAAGATGAAAAAAAACGCATGCTTCAAGGCTCGATTAACCATTATGCCGATCAAATTGTTGGGAATTTTAGTCCCGCGATTTTTCATGTGGCGACAAAGCTGATCCCTTCTTTTTTAAATTTATTAATGAATGCACTTTCTTTCCAAAAACTTTTTTCGCTGAAACACTCTTTAATCAATGAAAACTTAATGATTTCTGGAGATATCGCCCATTTAAAAAAACTCTTAAATAAAGGAACTTTGGTTTTAACGCCCACACACTTAAGTAATTTGGATTCAATTCTTTTGGGGACGGCGTTTTATTATTCAGGCCTTCCTCCCATGATGTATGGCGCGGGACTCAATTTATTTCGCAATAAAATGATGGGCTTTTTCATGAATCGTTTGGGGGCCTATAAAGTAGACCGCCAAAGAATCCATATGCTGTATAAAGATGTTTTAAAAGAATACGCAACAACCTCTTTGGAAATGGGATTTCATAATTTATTTTTCCCGGGGGGAACCCGAAGTAGGACGGGTGCAGTCGAGAAAAAATTAAAATTAGGACTTTTAGGTACAACGGTTTCTGCGTATGTTCGAAATTTACAAAACCAAAAACAAAATCCAAATATTTATATTGTGCCCGTGAATCTGAATGCCCACTTAACATT
>Ga0155199_1113_pt1 | contig 13597 bp, 17 predicted proteins | sample RifCSPhighO2_02_FD_106167 | JGI IMG/M metagenome (GOLD analysis project Ga0155199, IMG submission 106167) | Deltaproteobacteria bacterium RIFCSPHIGHO2_02_FULL_40_11
CCGTTCAAGGGATTTCAGATCTCATTAATATTCGTGGGCTCATTAACTTAGACTTTGCAGATATTCGAACCATTATGAGTGGCAAGGGGATGGCGCTGATGGGAACCGGGTTTGGATCTGGCGAAAACCGTGCCGTTCAAGCGGCAACCGGGGCCATATCTTCTCCACTTTTGGAAGATATTTCAATCGATGGGGCTACCGGGATTATTATTAATATTACCGGGGGATCTTCACTTTCATTATACGAAGTCAACGAGGCTTCAACCCTGATTCAACAGGCTGCACACGAAGATGCTGAAATTATTTTTGGCGCCGTGATTGATGAAACTTTAAAAGACGATATTCGTGTCACTGTGATTGCAACTGGATTTCGTGCTGAAAGTGAAAAAATTGCCCAAGTTGTGCCACATCATAAAAGGCCAGACGATGAAGTCATTGCCCAAAGACCCGCTATTCCAAGACAAGATGCCACCAAACCGATGGACAATGCGCATCTTTCTAAGAAGGAAGAGGCCATGAAAAAGCAGCGTCCTGTGAAGGATATGGGAACTTTGGGGTTGGATGACGACGAATATGACATACCCACATTTATTCGCAGACAATCGGACATTGATTAAGCCGTTACTGCACCCGAAACGTTCCAATCTTCCACGTCTGTGTGCCATCAGCAGTGGTCAAATAGACGAGCCCCGAGAATAAACTTTCTGTGTGATGCGTGACGCGCAAAGTATAGGTATCTCGATTTTCACGTGTTTTCGGATCCAAATAAGAAAGCATCAAAGCATCAGTTTCATAAAGAATATGTAAAAACTCAGACGGATTAAATACACCATTTCCAATTTTCACCCCAAAAAGGGTAATCATGCCGGTCAGCGCGCCATCTTCTTCTTTTGTAAAATTCAACACCAAGGAATGATACCCTTTGGCACCCGAAGGAGAATCTGTCGTCATTGTTCCCGACCAAACTTTAGAAAGCAGTTGGGTGGTCATATCCTCAGGCAATGCATTTGATGCATGAACACTTGAAGCAAAAAACACAACACTCAAAAAGACATAAATATATTTTTTCACACAACCTCCCTTATGGAAATAACCTTACCCGAGTTCTAATTTTCTTGTCAATGGTCTGATGGCCTTCTATACTTTTGGTTCATGGCGGAAAGCAGAATATTTAAGATTTTGGATCAATTGTCGTGCACACAACAGGTGATTCTTGTGTGTGCAATTTCTTTGCTTCTTCGAATTTTTTTTAGTTTTTTTTCCCACGGGTTCATGTACATCGATGAAGTCCATTTTTATTTAGATCCCGCTGCTTGGAATCAGTATAAAATTGGTGTACTGTCAGAAAGTACAAAAAGTTTTTATGCTCAATTACCAGGTAGATCACCTATTTCGATCTTTATCTTCAGCGCGATGTTGTCTTTTTGTGAATTTTTAAATATTTCAGATCCTCTGTCTCAGGTGATTATGATTCGAATTTTTTTATCTTTGTGGTCTTTGGTGGGTATTGTTTCAATTTATTATCTAACATTATCACTTTATCCAGGTAAAAAAAACATTGCTTTTTGGGCTGCACTGCTCAGCGCAGTGTGGGGATATCACATCTATTCCAATTTAAGAACTCTTGGAGAATGTGTAAGTATTCCTGCCATTTTATGCAGCTTTTGGTTTTTTCATAGAAGTCTTTCAAAGCCAAGTCGAATACGGCTTATTTTTTCGGGGATGCTCATGGGGTTGGCTATCTCTTTGAAAGTGCAATCTGGGCTCTTCCTCATGGGAATTGGTATTTATTGTCTTTTTCATCGCAACATCTTTCATTTAATCTATTTTAGCATTGGATTTTTGGTGTTGTTTTGTTTTCAAGGCACGGTTGATCTTTTTACACATGGGGCATTTTTAAAGTCTTTTTTTGACTACATTCATCTTCGCATGTCTAGCTCAGAGTTCAATGTGCCAAAAGCATATGGTAAATTTTTCTGGTTTCTTTTTGTGATTCATTTTCCTTTGCTTTTTCCATTCATCATTTATTTTATATTGAAAGATATTCGTAGAAATCAGCTTTTGGTCTTCAGTGTTTTTGTCTATTTGGGAGTTCACTTTTATCATCCATCAACAGATTTGCGATTGTACCTAGTTGTAGTTCCCATTTTCCTTACTTTATTTATGGCTTCTTTTTTAAACTGGCATCCCCGAAAAAAGTATTTTAAAAAAATAATTTATGGCCTTATCTTTGTGGCGGTTGTTTCGCAGTTTATGGCAGTCTTTTTCCCAGAACCATTTCGCCCAAAATGGCGCAGGGATGCAAACTTGTGTTTTGCACAAGCTTATGTGGGGAGGCAACTCGATTCCACGGGGCTTTTAATGATGCATGTTCGCTGGGCACAACTTTATTTTTATGTTCGAAAGAAAATTCCAGTAACGAAAGTAAATCACCAGGTATTGTCTCAAAATATCCAAAATTATGATACCTATAATTATTTCATTTTAAGGAAAAAAGATAAGAAAGGGCGGGAAACCAATCTCCCATTGGATCCAAAATTGATCCAAGATTTTAACCTGAATGATGCTCCCATTCAAATATTTGGCGATCATTCGATTTATAAGCGAAAATAAAGATATGACCGAAAAAGAAGCGAAACAAAAAATTGAAAAACTAAGACGTGACCTCGAATATCATAACCACAGGTATTACGTTTTAGACGATCCTGAAGTTTCAGATGCCCAGTATGATCGCATGCTGAAAGAACTGGAAACGTTGGAAAATCAGTTTCCAGACTTAAAAAATGAAACTTCCCCCACCCAACGCATGGGTGGAAAACCTTTAGAAAAATTTGAGAAATATACACATCGCCATCCCATGCTTTCTTTGGCCAATGCCTTTTCCGAAGAAGAATTTTTTGAGTTTGATGCGCGTATCAAACGATTTTTAAAAACTGAAAGCGATATTGAATATGTGTGCGAATTTAAAATGGATGGGCTTGCCATTGAAATTATTTATGAAGATGGAAAGTTTTTCAAAGCGGCTACCCGTGGGGATGGCGTTACAGGAGAAGATGTGAGCCAGAACATAAAAACGGTTCGCGCCATTCCTTTGGAATTACAGGGCTCCATTCCCAAACGTCTGGAAGTCCGGGGCGAAGTTTTTATGAATAAAGCGTCTTTTGAAAACTTAAACAAAATGCGTCAAAAGAATGAAGAAAGTCTTTTCGCAAATCCTAGAAATGCCGCTGCAGGTTCGATTCGTCAGCTCGATTCCAAAATAACAGCCGAAAGGCGATTAGACTTTTTTAGCTATGGGATGGGGGGCATGGGTGAAATTGAAGGTGAAAAACCCAAGTCTCAATGGGAAACGCTGGAACTTCTTAAAAAACTGGGGATGAAAGTAAACACGGGTACAAAAAAATGTAAAACGCCGAAAGAAGTCATTACCTTCTATCAAAAAGCTTTAGAAAAAAGGGAAAGTTTGCCGTATGAAATTGATGGCGTTGTGATTAAGGTAAACGATTTTAAACTTCAAGACCGCTTGGGAACCGTTGCGAAAAGTCCAAGGTGGGCTGTGGCGTTTAAGTTTCCAGCCCTGGAAGAAACAACAGTGATTGAATCGATTCATGTTCAGGTGGGAAGAACAGGGGCGTTGACACCCGTTGCCCATTTAAAACCCGTCAACGTGGGAGGTGTTACGGTTTCTCGCGCAACGCTTCATAACCAAGATGAAATTGATAAAAAAGATATTCGTATTGGAGACACCGTTTTTATTCGTAGAGCGGGCGATGTCATTCCAGAAGTTGTAAAGGTCGTCACATCGAAACGAACGGGGCATGAAAAGAAATTTAAAATTCCAAAACTGTGCCCCATTTGTAAAAGTGATGTTGTGCAAGAGGAAGATGAAGCGATTTCAAGATGTGTTGGCATCGATTGCCCCGCGCAACTGAAAGAAGGCATTATTCATTTTGTTTCAAAAAATGCCATGGATATGGAAGGCTTGGGACGAAAGATCGTTGAGCAACTGGTGAATGAAAAACTCATTTCAAAAATGTCTGATATTTATGACTTAACCCAAGAAAAAATTATGGGCATGGAACGGCAAGCTGAAAAATCGGCACAGAATTTAATTGCCGCCATTGCTCAAAGTAAAAAAGTTTCTTTGGAAAGATTTGTATATGCCTTGGGCATTCGGCACGTAGGAGAAAGTACGGCCAAATCTTTGGTGGAAGCATTTGGATCATTGGAAAATATCTCTAAAGTTTCTTTAGAAGATTTGGAAAATGTAAGCGATATTGGAAACACCGTTGCAAAATCCATTTTTTCATTTTTCCACGATGAAAAAAACAAAAAAGAAATCCAAAGGCTGCTTTCAAAAGGCATTCATTTTTTAAAACCAAAGCAAAAAAGTGGAAAACTTTCTGGAAAAACCTTTGTTTTAACTGGAACCCTGCCTACGTATTCCAGATCTGAAGCCAAAAAAATGATTGAAGACCATGGCGGGAAGGTTTCTGCCGCTGTGAGTGCCAAAACCGATTATGTCTTGGCAGGGCAAGAAGCAGGATCCAAGCTTAAAAAAGCAAAAGAACTTGGGATTCCAATCCTTTCAGAAGTAGAATTTTTAAAGATGGTGTAGGATTAAGAGCTTAATTTTTTTAAAATCATGCAGTAATGTTTATTGTATAAAAGTTGATAGCCGTTTAAGCGAAAAAATTCATTAAATTCTTTAAGATGATCTCGGGTACATTCTAGATGCAAAGCAGTCCCATCATTATCAAAGTCTGGATAGGTTACAATATAACCATGGGCATTTAATTTTTTGTCCCATGTCTGTATTACATTCATGGGGTCTGGGATGTGTTCTAGTACATCGCAAGAAAAAATAAGGTCAAACTTTTTAGCGTTATTTTTAAATTCTTCAGGAGATTGAATGTCGACACTTAATCCTCGTTTTTGATATCGCCAAGCAGCATATTTACTTAAATAACCTTGAAGGTCTACATGTGTAGCGTGAAATCCTAATTGTGAAAATGCGATGCACTCTCTTCCAATGCCTGCACCGTAATCTACAATTTCTGTTAGATGATTTTGTTTTGCGAGGCTTAAGGCGATATTCAGTCTAAAATAAGTATGTCTGAACTCTAAATCTGTTTTGGCAAGATGGAAATAATAGAGTTTATAATTCTGATAGAAAAGTTCAGGAGAATTTGGACTATAATCTTTCATGAAATCTGCTTCAATTTGATTGTCGATATTTTTTATTGTTTCAAATGCTTTTTCTTCAGATAAGCCACTATAAGCTTGAAGTTCAGAAATCGTTTCCGCCTTGTGGGTCGAGTGATCCTTGAGTTGAAGGCCATAAATTTTTTTAAGTGGAAACAGCTTAAGGTGTGTTCCATTAAATAAAGGAATGGTTTTTTGAATGTATTTATCCTCAAAAAAGAGTTGATAATTTCTTTTTAAATATTTTGTGCTTTTTTTATACCACTGAGGTTCTGGAATACGCATAGGGTTTTTTATTCTTAGCTTGAAAGTCTTGCATTCGTCAATCTTCAATTTGCTTAAAAAACGACCTTGACATTTCAGGCTTTCAGCGCTTTATTGATGGCGTTTTATGATTGAACTGAAAACGTTTATTTTTCTAGATTCCCTTCAACCGCAACTTGCAACTTTTATTGGAACCACTTCCAATGGGTTTTTACCCACACCGTATGATGCTTCTTTATTTGTTGAAATTGCACCCGGCATCGCGATTAACCGTGTGACAGACCAAGCTTTAAAATCCACACGCGTTCGTCCCGCGTATCAAATTGTAGAACGCGCCTTTGGGATGCTTGAAGTGCATCATAAAGATCAAGGGGAAGTCAGACAGGCCGGCACAGCGATTTTAAAAGCATTGGAAGCCGATGAAGAAAGTCGTCAAAAACCAAAATTAGTCACCAACCAAATTATTCGCTCCATTGAACCCGATCAAGCCACCATTATTAATAAAAGACGAAGTGGGTCGATGGTGTTGCCAGGGGAATCGCTTTGTATTTTAGAAACACAGCCTGCTTCCTATATTGCATTTGCAGCAAATGAAGCAGAAAAAGCCGCCAATATTAAACTTGTAGAGATGGTCCCTTTTGGGGCTTTTGGAAGACTTTATTTTAGTGGAACAGAATCAGAAGTTGACTCTGCCAGAGATGCAGCACAAGCTGCAATTGAATCTGTGAACGGAGTCAATGCATAAAAATTGTCATCCCCACGAAGGTGGGGATCTTAATTAAGGAGGATAAAAATGGACGCATTAGGACTATTAGAAACGAGAGGATTTACAGCCATGGTGGAAGCAGCAGATGCGATGGTGAAAGCCGCCAAGGTAGAATTGGTGGGCTATGAAAAAGTGGGAGCAGGCCTGTGTACAGCCATTATTCGAGGCGATGTGGCAGCCGTGAAAGCCGCGACAGAAGCCGGTGCAAGAAATGCTGAAAAAGTTGGAGAGCTTGTGTCGGTACATGTGATTCCCAGACCCCATGCAAATTTGGAGTTAACACTTCCTTTAGGAAAAACCCCCGAAACAGGCAAATCTTCTTCACGACGAAGAGAAGCTAGAGCTTAATTTAAGCATGCAAGTTGGCAGAGTGGTTGGCACAGTTGTGTCAACGCAAAAAGATCCAGCTCTCAGTGGTACAAAACTACTCATTGTAGAAACAACAGACCTCATGGGAAATCCAAAAGGGTCACATGTGGTTGCAGTGGATAGTGTGGGTGCAGGTGTTGGAGAACTTGTTTTATATGCTTCTGGAAGCTCAGCACGCCAAACCGAATCCACACAAAATAAACCCGTGGATGCTGTGATTATGAGTATCATTGATACCATTACGGTAAAGGGTGAGACGGTCTTCAATAAAGAAAGTTAAATTTTATGGATCGAACCTCTTTGTCTAACGATCAAGTCTCTTTTGTCATTGAAAGAGTGATTGAGCGTTTGAGAAATAATGACATTTCATCCGATGTTAAAACCTATGAAAAATACCGCGCTTTAAGCGGTCTTTTTGAAAACATGGATGAAGCCATTGAGGCCGCTCAAGTCGCACAAAAAGAACTTGTCAAACTTTCTTTAGAAAAAAGAAAAGAAATTATTGAGCTTATTCGTGCGGCATGCCGATCGGAAGTAAAAAACTTATCTGAAATGGCAGTATCAGAAACAGGTTTGGGAAGAATCGAAGATAAAATTAATAAAAATTTGTTGGTGATCCATAAAACTCCAGGTGTAGAAGATGTGGAGCCTAAAGTATTTACAGGGGACCATGGGTTATCACTCATTGAAAGATCTCCTTTTGGTGTGATTGGTGCAATTACCCCCTGCACCAATCCAACAGAAACCATTATTTGTAATTCAATTGGGATGATTGCTGCTGGAAATAGCGTTATTTTTAATCCTCATCCTTTGGCAAAAAATGTATGCGCGAAAGTTGTAGATATTATCAACAAGGCCATTGTAGAGGGAGGCGGGCCGCATAATGTTTTAATATGTATGGCAAATCCTACGATTGAATCGGCTCAACAACTCATGCGGCATAAAAAAATTAAACTTTTGGTTGTAACGGGTGGCCCAGGCGTTGTGAAAGAAGCCATGAATTCTGGGAAAAAAGTCATTGCAGCAGGACCAGGCAATCCCCCGGTTGTCGTCGATGAAACAGCGGATTTAAAGCAGGCAGCTAGAGACATTGTTCGCGGGGCTAGTTTAGACAATAATATTGTCTGTATTGCAGAAAAAGAAATTATTTGTGTAGAAGCGGTAGCTGATCTTTTGAAAGAAGAGCTGAAAAAAAACTTCGCCTATGAAGCCAATCCCTATCAAATTAAACAATTGGAAAAAGTTGTTTTACAAGACACCTATCCTAATAAAAATTTTATTGGGAAAAATGCAAATGTTATTTTAAAAGAAATTGGGGTGAATGTGGGGGATGATGTCCGTATTATTGTATGCGAAGTTCCCAAAGATCATTTGTTTGTGACGCGTGAACTTTTAATGCCTGTCCTTGCTTTTGTCCGTGTGAAATCCGTCGATGAAGCCATCGCGCTTGCAAAAGAGGTTGAGCATGGGTTTGGACACACAGCTGTCATGCATTCCAAAAATATTGACAATCTTCACAAGATGGCGAGCACGGTACAAACAGCCATCTTTGTCAAAAATGGACCTTCCTTTGCAGGCCTCGGGCTCGAAGGTGAAGGCCCTACCTCTTTTACGATTGCCTCCCCAACTGGCGAAGGGCTCACATCCGCAAAGAATTTTACAAAGGAATTGCGGTGTGTACTCAAAGACCGCTTTCGCATCGTATGACAAAACCGGCCATAGGACTTATAGAGCTTAGCAGTATTGCCAAAGGGCTTTTTGTTTCAGATGCCATGATAAAGAAAGCCCCTGTTGATGTTTTAATGTCGCAAACAACTTCTCCTGGGAAATATTTAATTTTAATTTCTGGCGACGTTGCAAGTGTTCAAGAATCGATTCAGCATGCCAAAAACTTAACCAAAGATGTGTGTATCGATCACCTGTTTATTCCCAATATTCATCCTCAAATTATTCCAGGCATTCAAAATAAATTTCCAAAAATAAATTTGGACGCAGTTGGCGTTTTAGAAACACAATCTGTGGCATCCACCATTTCTGGGGCAGATCAGGCCTTAAAATCGGCCAATGTAAATTTGATCAATTTAAAACTGGGTAAAGGCTTAGGGGGAAAAGGCTATTTTGTGATTACAGGAGATTTAAGTGAGGTCGAGGCAGCGATTGGGGCTGCGAAAAATGCGATTGAAGAAGGGGCAAAATTTTTAAATAGTGAAATTATTGCACGTCCCCATTCAGAGTTTCAAATTGAGGTGAAGTTATGAATTTAGGAAAAGTCATTGGCGTTGTGGTTGCGACAATCAAAGACGCTTCGCTCAAAGGGGCAAAACTCTATGTGATTGAGCCATGTTATGCTGAAGATTGTCATCCTGGCTATAAACCAGGGGACTTCCTCGCACCTTCGGTGCTCGAAGTGAAATGTGCCGAAGGCACATTTCAATCAGAACCCATCATTGCCGCAGATACCGTGGGCTCCAATTTGGGAGATCTTGTTATTTGGGTAGCTTCCAGAGAGGCCGCTCTGGCCATGCCCCAAACGTTTACCCCGGTGGATGCCGCCGTCATTGGCATTGTAGATCAGGTCTGCGACCGGCGGGTGAATCTATGATTTTAGCAAAAGTTTTAGGACCTGTCGTTGCCACCGCAAAACATCCGTCTTTCATCGGAAGAACCATTTATGTGGTTCAACCTGTTGATTCACAAAAAAAACCGACAGGGAAAAGCTTTTTGGCGCTTGACAATGTGCAAGCTAGAAAAGAGGATCTTGTTTTGGTTTTACGCGAGGGAAATGGGTGTCGTCAGATTCTAAAAGACGATTTGGCCCCAGTAAATGCATTGATTACGGGGATTGTAGATCAGGTGGATTGATTCTTTGCATCAAATATGTTAAAAGTTGCACAAAATATATGCATCCGGGTCAGATCCCTTTGCACAAATTGTAAACATTGGAGGACATCAAATGAAGCTTAGTTTAAAACCTTTTGTTTTATTAAGTATTTTAGTCGGTTATACAGGACAAGCTGCTATTAACCTTTCTAGTTTAGAAGACTTAAAAAATAGAACCAATAGCGAATTGAGACGGTTTACAGAATTTACGGGGATGACTTCAAAGTTTAGATCCCTTTCGCCTGCCAGTCCCTTGGGAATTTTGGGATTCGATGCGGGGATTGAGCTCACAACAATTCCTACCGATGCCTTTCAAGTTTTTGATGAAAAAATTGATGTGCCGCCTGCATTTCCAAGACTGTCTTTGGCGAAAGGAATTACCCCTAATTTGGATATCGAAGTTTCGGCGTTGGTACCTGCAGTTTTGGGAAATCAAATCAATCTGCCCGAAGAATTAAAAGAACTTTTGGTGTATGGCGGCGGGTTTAAATACACGATGCTTCGTGAAAAGGGGCTGGTTCCTTTTTCTTTGGCCCTTCGGGCATCTTATACGCGCTTAAACTTAAGTTTTTTTCATTTAGATACCTATTCAGGAGATTTTTCTGTAAGCCGTTCTTTATCTTTACCGCTTTTACCGGTTTCCATTACGCCTTTTGCAGGGTTGGGCTATGTCAATATTAATGGGGAATTTAAAGATGAAAACTTGGATTTAATCAAAGCATCGAAAACACATCAAATTCAAGACTATCGTTATTTTGCAGGCGCAAGTCTCAAGCTTTTTATTTTTGATGTCACAGGGCAAGCAGATTTTGGAAATCCCGCAGACGCCAATACGTATAGTTTAAAAATAGGGCTAGAGCTGTAAAGACCTTACTGCGAAATAAAAAAGCCCTTAAACGTTTTTTGGTAATACCCAGCCTTTAAATTTCCATCGCGAAGCAGTTGATCAATGTTTTTTGCATCTTCATAACTATTGGCTTTGAGTTGATACACACCCTCTTGGCATTTGGCATGAATCTTCCAATTTCCATTTTGATAATCATAGGTGATATGTTTTGCAACATTACTGGATGCCGGCATGCGATGATCTGTGCTTTCTGTGATTTGACAGGTCTGAAAATTCCAAGCTGAAAGGCCTGTTTTTTCTTGAACCTTTCCTTTGACGACATCTTCTAAAATATCTCCAAATTGTGCCAAAGCAGTGCTCGCCACAAAGGCAATGACGAGTCCGAGTAAAAAGTATTTTTTCATATTTCCTCCTACTTTGCTTATCGGAGATGCTCAGAAATTCTAAAGCTCACGGATTGCACTTTCTGGAAGGGTAAGATACGAAGAGACAATGCTTCAAAAAATTTCGATTCAAAAAGCACTTTCACTTCAAAATTCGAAGTTCATCGATGTGCGTACCCCCTTAGAGTTTGAAGAAGGAACGATTCCAGGGGCAATCAATATTCCGCTTTTAAGTAACGAAGAGCGTATTGAAATTGGAACTTTGTATAAGCAAAAAGGGCCGCTTCAGGCAAGAGCCAGGGGATTAGAACTTGTATCTCCAAAATTCCACAAAATTTTAAACGATGTAAAAGCTTCTGTCATCCCCGTGAATGCGGGGATCCAAAAACCTGTTTTCTTTTGTTGGCGTGGGGGATTGAGAAGCCAAACGGTTGCCACGGTTTTGGATTTAGCGGGACTAGATGTATGGGTCGTTGAAGGTGGGTATAAAGCGTATCGAAAAGAAGTTTTAGATGTGCTAAGCCGCCCCCTTCCTTTTCAATTCATTACGCTTTACGGCTTTACAGGAAGTGGTAAGACAGAACTGCTTCAAAATTTAAAAAAGCAGGGAGCACCTACCATTGATTTAGAAGCTTTGGCCTGTCATCGAGGGTCTGCCTTTGGGCATGTGGGAATTGTAAAGCCCCAAACCCAAAAACAATTTGAAGCGCTTTTATATCGAGAAGTCATGGGGTATCAAAACGAAAAATATGTTTTGATTGAAGGCGAAAGTCGCAGAATCGGACCTGTTCTTTTGCCGGAAGCTTTTTTAAATCAAATGCTTCGGGGAAAAAGAATTTTAATTCAAGGATCCCTACCCTTTCGAACACAAAGAATCTTAGAGGAATATTTTAAAACACCTCAAAATATTGAACAAATTAAAACTGCAACCCTTGCCATTCAAAAACGATTGGGCGGGGTACTCTTTAAAAACTTAATGTCTTTCTTAGAAACCAAAGATTACCAAGCGTTTACAAGTTCTATTTTAGAAAATTACTATGATAAAAATTATAAGTATAGTTCAGATCAAAGTTTGTCTTTTGAAGACAACCTTCCCATTCATTCACAAAACGACTTGGATCAGGCAGTTCCGTATTTTTTAAGAATGGTTTGAATCAGGTTTGTGGTAGATTTTCCCGAAAGATATCGAATTGTTTTTACTTTTCCCCCATTTTGAAGAACGGTTGTGGCGCCCACAATATCTTTTATTTTCCAATCTCCCCCTTTTACCAAAATATGGGGTTTTAAAAATTGAATCAGGTTGAAAGGTGTGGGTTGAGAAAAAGACGTTACAAAATCTACGCATTCCAAAGCTGCCATAATTTCAGCTCTTTGTTTGAAAGGTACAAGCGGGCGGTTCGGGCCTTTAATTTTTTGAACCGAGGCATCTGAATTTAAAGCCAGGACTAAAATATCTCCTAGTTTTTTAGCTTTTTGCAAATATTGGACGTGGCCTACGTGTAGAAGATCAAAACAGCCATTGGTGAAGACGACTTTTTTCTTTTTGCGTGGTAAAAGAATTTTTTTAAGTGCTTGGGGTGTTTTAATTTTTTGATGTGTGGACACGTGTTAAAAGCCTTCCCAGTGTGGGGAGTTTAAATAAAATGAAAAATCCATAATAAAAAACATACATTAAAACCAGTAGTCCGATGAATGCATAAAACACGAATGGTTTGGATAAAAGTTCGAGGAATTCTAAGCGCGATAAATGTTCTAATTGGAAAACCGTGATCGTTAGGGAACTTCCATACATCAAAAAAACAAAAACGTGATCTAAGGTTATGGCGCAGAGTGTTTTAAAAAATAACCGGACAAAAGAGGGCCTCGCGACGGGTTGTTGCGTAGGTGCGGTTTGTTTTTTAGGGATCTTAAAAGCAACTTTTTGAAGAACTTCTTTAGAAAGAGAAGGCCGTCTAATTTTTGGTCTTTCCCTTTCTTGAACGTGTGGCGGTTGAATGCCCAGTCCTGTCCCTAGGGCTTTAAACTCAAAAGAATCATCATTGGACATATATGTACTATACCTTGTAGCTTAGAGGTGATTCAAGTCGCCTTTTACGTATTGTAAAATGGCTGAAACACAAGGGGCAACCGTTTCTGTGCGTAAAATTCGCTTTCCCAAAGAGGCTCCGTGCCATTGGTTTTGAAGGGCAAGCGCGACCTCCTCTTGTGTAAATCCCCCTTCGGGTCCAATGAGAAGGGTGTATGTTTTGGCCTTTGTATTTTGAAGGATGTCTTGAAAAGATTTTGCAGTTTCAAGCTCATAAAAAAGAATTTTTTCACCTAAAAACGCTTGTTTTAAAAATACTTCAAGCCTGAGAGGCGTATAAACTTGAGGCACTTTCGTTCGGCCACATTGTTCACTTGCATGGCGCGCAATGCTTTCCCAGCGTTTGAGCTTATTTTCAGATACTTTTTGCATAATTGTGCGTTTCGAAAGAATGGGCTGCAAGCTTGTGATCCCAAGCTCTGTTATTTTTGGAATCAAGTCGTCTAGTTTTTGGCCTTTGGGAATGGCTTGGGCAATATGAATCTGAATGGGGGACTCTTTATTGACTTTTGTTTGTGAGAGAATGGAAAGGGTGACTTTGGTTTTTCCAATCTCCTGAATACAAGCTTCATATTCGTGTTCGGAGCCATTAAAGAGAAAAAGCTTGTCGCCTACCGTAAGACGGAGTACATGGGTCAGATAGTGAAACACTTCTCCGGATAATATCAGTTTGGAATGTGGGGTGAGTGTTTCTGTTACATAAATTCGACTCATGGGTTTCTTATGTAGCACAATGTGTGCAGATTTAGAACAGGCAAAACCCACATCGCCCCCTTAAGTATTCTGTCGCTTCATGG
>Ga0155199_1062_pt1 | contig 13557 bp, 11 predicted proteins | sample RifCSPhighO2_02_FD_106167 | JGI IMG/M metagenome (GOLD analysis project Ga0155199, IMG submission 106167) | Deltaproteobacteria bacterium RIFCSPHIGHO2_02_FULL_40_11
TGTCCCAGCGTTCTGCAATGGCGGGTTTAATTTGGCCTGCCAGATCCATTTGTACCAACCCTCGATGAATTTGCTGCGAGATATAAAGTTCTGAAATTAGAAAAATTTTTGCTGGATCAAAAGTGCCGGGAGCCGTAGGCATATTTAAACGCAGGGTCGAAATCTTAGTTATGTCTTTGTGTTGTGAAGGATCCGGAAGTTTTATCTTTTTTTGACAACACACAGCGATCGCTAAGCTGCTCAAAATGCCTAGGAACATGAGGCGTTTCATGAAGATGTCTCGCTTTCCATGGAAAATGTTTTTGGGCCAAGAGAATACAAAAGCTCGTATAGCAGGGGGAAAAACACTAAAAATAATCCTGCGCTTAGACCAATGGCACGTACACTGAGCAAATCCCCAATCTTTCCATACACAGTACTAAAAATGATCAGTACGATGATGGTGATGCTGTTTTGAAAGGCTGATACACGCCCCATGTAAATTTTATCTGTAAGAAGGAGCTTGATATTTTCCTGTGATAAATAATAAATCATATAGGTTGTGGTTGCTGCTAAAAATAGAATCATGCCGAAAGCAGCGGAAGACGTAAGGGATAGAAACACAAAAAACAATCCATGAACAAAAACAAGGTAGGGCCGAAGTGTTTCATAAAAAAGGACATCTTTTTGGGATACATAAGTCGAAAATAAAAGTGCAATGACTGTTCCTAGGCCATAAATTGAGTAGAAAAATCCAACACCTTGTGAATCTAAAGAAAATAATTTGATAGGATAAATGGTGATAATAATAAAGTATGCACAAAATCCAATTTGTGAATAAACATTATAGTGGAACATTTTATTCAATTTTGGCGTCGTTCGTATGCACCTCCAACCCGCAAGAACCCTTTGTTTGAATGAAGATGTTACAGAGGAAATTTGTTTTGTGATCCCAAGATCGCGAATTGAAAAAATTAAAAGGGCCGAAAAGATATTTAGAATAAAATTTAAGACAAGTAAAATCTGAATACCATATGCGGCATAGAGTACCCCCGCGAGCGAAGCGCTAAAAATCATCGTTAAATTTTCTGCGGCGTTAAAATAAACGTTGGCTGTTTTTTGAAGTGCAGGATCGATAACATCATGAATGGCAGCCATGCGACACGGTTGAAAGGTTGAGCCGAGGCAAGCTGAAACAAATCCAATGACATAAATCAACCAAACGTCTTGAGTGGTGTTTACGAAGAAAATAAATAAAATTGTGAGTGCGGATAATAATTTACACATGGGCATGACAAGGCGTTTGTTATAATGGTCTGCAATAACGCCGCCTACAAATGAAAAGAAAATAACAGGAGCTTGGCGCGTCATAAAGATAATGCCAACACTGAGCGCAGAGCCCGTGAGGTGGTATACCAGGACTGAGACCCCCACATAATAAAACCAAAGCCCGGTTGAAGAAAGTAATAGAGCTGTAAAGAGTCTTCTAAAGTTGGAAGATTTTATCAGTGCTGTAAACATGTCGTCGCTCGCTTATAAGCAAACAGCATGCCAAAGCATGTTTTTTAAGTGCCTGAAATCATTTAGGAATTTTTAAAAACGAAAGTTCTTTACGGGGGCTAAATTCAATAAACTGTATAGGTGGTTTTAGCTCCGTGGTATTTTTAAAATTTTTTACTGTAAGTATATGAAATTACTATGGAAATTATAATGCACAAGTGTTGTGCAACTATGTATACACAATATACATATTTTGTTTGTTTGAAATGTAGGAGATTTGAATATTTGGTTTTACGAGAGATTGGGAAAAAAATAAAATTTGGTGTTGTCCCAGAAATGGGAATAAATGAAAGTAAAATGACTAACCACCCGTGAGCATAATTGTTTCCTTTTATACAGGGTGAAGTCCGCTCTGTCAACCCCCCGCTAAAAAATAATTTTTAAAAACGGCGCCATGGTTTTGTGCATAAAAGCATTGATTGTGCACGCGCCATCATTCATGGAAATTTTTCCATTTCAGAGAATGTCTTTTTTATTTTAAAAAAAAGTAAGTCATTTCATTGCTTTATATAAATTTAAAAATTTTTTTAAAATATTTTTTTAACTTGGCACGAATTTCGCTTATAGCACTCGTTCAATGAACGAAAGGAATATGAAAATGAAAAAAATCAAAAAAATATTTTTTATATTTATCGCAGTATTTATTTTCTTTGGAAATGCGAATGCAATTATTCTACCTTCTTCTGTGCAGACATTTGAAGGGTATCAAGTTTTTCGAGACTCCAATGATCCCAATGCATTTTATACATTACCACGTTACTTTTTTGTTGAAAGGCAAAATGGAACGCAAGTAAGCATGACGCATGTCTTTTTCGATAGAGTCCCAAGACCCTTTTCGCTTTACAAATTTGTTTTAGTCGCGCCTTATCTTTCAAGCGCTACGCAAAATAAAATTCTTCACAGCATTCGAAGGCATACGGGTGTTTCAAATCCAAGAGTGGAGCCCGCACCGATTTCAGATTTATATATGAATATTCCTCAAATTACTTTCGGCCCTTTAAAAGATGCCATGAGTTATTCTGTTTCGAATCGAAATGACGATGGCAAACTTTCCATTGCAGATATTAATCAACCCATTTCCTTTGAATTCTATGCAGATCAATCCCTGGAGCCCAGTATTGCAAATGCCATGATGCAATCTGGTATCGCCTTTCCTTTAATAAAAGTAAAAATGAAAGGAAAGTTTACGCCTAAAATTGCAAAACTTCGGTTTAATAGCGAGCTTGTCCACCAATATTTTGGGGCTTCTTTGGGGGGAACGTATAAGTATTTTCAGTGGGACTTAACGCAAGAAATTGAAATGCTTAAAAAAACAAAAGCCTTATCTTTGGAAGTGGAATGCGATCTGCAAGACCCAAGTTCAAATATAACCTGCAATGAAAAATTAGAGGAGTCTCTTTTAAATATTTTTAAAGAGATGCACTTTGAAGAAGTGTTAACGCCCGTAACCCCCCAAGTGGGTCAAAAACCCAATACGCTTTTTGGGCTGGTTTATCGTGGAAAATATATGTCTGATAAGGAACAAGTGGAAATCGACGTGCGACATACCGTGTATGATTATTTTTATTACGATGTTGAACCCATTGTTCGAAATTTACCAATCAATCGGTTCGATTCAAAAGTTTTTCAATTAACAAATAACAAGGAGGAGTAATGAATATCAATCCATTCAAAACCGCTATTTTTCTAATCTGTTTAGGGCTGAGCTTAAATACATGGGCAACGCCGATGCCGGATGTGTCCGTTGCAGTTTCACCCCAAGACGGTTTAAGCAAAGAAGCTATTCGCGCTTATCAGGATCACGAAGATGAATTTCAGTGGTATTATATTCCCATGCGTTTTCAATTGGAAAAAGTTGGAGATGACTTGAGTTTTAGACACAGCTTTTTTAATTATTTCGATCCTGTTTCTAATGAAGATTTGTCTCATTCAAATTATCAATTTGTATTTGTTCCTTATGCAAACTCTGTAAGTACGGCGAGTACGTTAAAACAAGAAATTGTTAAAAAAATAAAGAATTTGGACGCGAAAGCGGGAAAAGAAATGCGCGAGCTAGATATCAATAAGATTGTTTTATCGCCAATGCCTTTAATGGATCTTTATTATCGTGTGGGATCGCCGGAAATGCTGAAAAATGGAAAGAGAATTTTTGAATATACCGATATTTATGCAAGAGATCCAGAGATAAAAAATCATTTAACAGTTACACATCTTTATGGCGGGGTACCTGTAGATGTTACTGTCGATGGGCTTTATGAACCCCTATTTTCAAATCACTTGCTTCAGCCGGGAAACGCGAAGTTACTGCAAATGGGAGAATTAAAGCCTGTGTTTAAGGGGCACTATCGTTTGTATAAAGCCACAGCAACGGTAGATTTTTCAAAACTATATGAGTTCGTAGAGCGAAAATGGACGGATAAAGAAGAATCTGGGTGGTGGCTTTGGAAAAAAACAAAATTTATTGAGCGAACAAAAATCGAGTTAGCCAAAGAAAAGCACAATGCAGGGATTACGTATACGGTTGAGGTAGATGCTTCTTTAGGAAAAAAAATGACAGTGTCGGAAATACTTTCAGATGGGACCGTTATTGAAAAAGATTTATCACAACATTTACATGAATTGCTTGCTGAGAAGATAACAGAGCAGGCTTTTATTGTTCAAAAGGTGATGGATGAAGATACAGAAGCATACCGTGTTTCAGAGCGCGAAGGGACGAAAGGAATTGAAGGGCATGCAGACGTAAACTTAGAAAGTCATATTCAAGTTCCTGTCATGGTTCAAGGAACATTCATGTATTTAAATGGATTAACTTCGAATCTTCTTGATCCCGCCCTAAATGCTTATGTGAAAGAAAGAGAAGAAAGGCGAGGTCGATGATGAAAGCGATTATTATGAAAACAATTGTGTTTGGCATGTTTGGATTTCTGCTTCTGGGATGTGGTGACTCATCTGATTTACCAGGGGCAGCGCAGGATGCGTTTATGCCGTCATCAGGAAGCGGAAGTTTATCAGAAATTCAAATGGTTGTAGATGATAACGTTAAGCTGAATTTATTTTCAGTGGGGCCGGATAGGCTGACAAATGTTCAAGGCATTCAGTATCGTAGCGGAAGTTTTTCCGAAGGAGATGTTCTAGCGCTTGATGTGTCTTCGCCTAGAAAAATTGAATTTCAAATTTTGGCGGATTCGAATGTTCAGTGGGATGTTTCATGTCATTATGATGGAAAGTTAAATAAGATTTCGAACATGAGTCGCTATCGGTCTGGATCTAAGGCTAAAGATAATCAAGGAGACGGGATCATTTTGTGTGTTGATGCAGATGGTTATTTTATCACTGGCCAGATGGAGGCGACTTTTAAGATCATCTCCAATTCAGAACTAAAAACATACAGCCTTTTGCTGCAGTTTGAGTGAACGAAAATGAAAAAAAACAAGGGGGAACAATGAAACTGAATCAATTCAAAAATGCTATTTTTCTAATGTGTTTGGGGCTGAGCTTAAATACGTGGGCAACGCCGATGCCAGATGTGTCCGTTGGAACTCCACTTCAACAAGATGATTTAGGCAAAGGAGCCATTCGTGCGTATCAGGATCATCGGGACCCCACGATTTGGTATTATTTACCGACGCGATTTGAACTTGAGAAGGTTAAAGGGCGCCCTAGCTTCAGACATTCATTTTTTGATTTATCAGGATGGTCTGATGAGGAGGATCGATCTCATTCTTATTATCAATTTGTGTTTGTGCCCCGCACTGAGTCCGATGCCGTCATGCATCAATTAAAAGAAGAGATTGTTAAACATATAAATCGTAGAGAAATTGAGGGGAAACAAAAAATAACTACGGCAGATATTATTTTAAATCCCATGCCTTTCACAAATGTTTTTTATCAGACGCATATGCCAGAACTAGAAAATTATTTAATATCAAAAACGACACCTTTTTTTGAATATGTGGATCTGTTGAAATGGGCAGAGAATCAGAAGTATTGTCGGGGAGTGCTTGTGGAGTTATCTGTCCGCCATGAATATGAACCTACATTTGGAAATTACCTTGTGGAATCTGATGCAGAAATAGGGATAGGGAGCCTAAAATTAGAATTTACAGGGCATTTTCAGAATTATGTAGCCTCTGCAAATATAAGTTTTGAAAAATTCTATGAATTTATGAAACGCAAGGGGCTCGATAAAAAGAAATCGGGATGGTGGCTTTGGAAAAAAGAGGAATATTTTGAAAGCACCCTCTTTAAAAGAACCAGCGTGGATGAGATCGTTCGCGAAGCTGTAAATGCAGGTATTCAATTTAACGTGTTTGTAGATGCCTCTGTCCCGCAACAACATACCCTCTCGAAAATGAGAGCGGATGGGCGTGTTGTGGAAGTCAGTTTGCAACAGCACCTTACAGAACTTCTCGTTGACAAAATTATGGAGCAGGCCTTTCACGTTGAAAAAGTGATGGAGGCAGACACAGAACAGTATCATGTTGTTTCTAAAAGGGAGAGTCCAAGATTACTAGAGGGAATGACCAGCATTTCCATAAACAGTACATCGAATCTTCCGGTCACGGTTCAAGGCGTACACATGTATTTAGATGGTCTCTCCAAAGACTTATTAGATCCCGCCATGGATGCTTATGTTTCGGCGCGAAAAGAAAGACAAGGCCAAAGATAAGGGCGATGATGAAAATATTTATTTTAAATTTCATCTCTTTGATTTTACTTTCAGGCCTAACGGCAGCCCCCAAATGGGATGCATTAGATCAAAAAAACCTGATTTGGATGTGTCCAGACACGCGCAATGCAAAGATGATCTATTATATGCCAGCCTACTTGAAAGTAACTTCTGAATTTCATGAGGTCTCTCAAGAAAATGAAATTTCGGTATATAAGTTTAAAATTGAAAACTGGGTTCAAGATCGTGATCTGCAGGCCTTGTTTCAAGACGATGTAAAGCGAAAGTTTATTCCCTTTCCAGTCTATGCCTTAGAAGTTGGATTGTTTAAAAAGCTGGGGGGCAAAAAAATAGATTATACCATTCCACTTGAGAAAGATTACTTTCAAGGAAGTTTAACGCATTGGGCCTTGCCATCGCATATTATTTTAACGGTGCCAGCCAGTTTAGAGCCTAGTTTTCAACGGTTAATTTCATTTCAAAGGGTTTTACCCTATCAATATTTAATCAAAGTGGGAGAAAAAGTTGAAGATCATGTCTTTAAACCTATTCTGATCCCGCTTTATATTCAAAAGGAGGAAAAAGACAATGAAGATGTATAACAGAGGTATCTTATTTTTAGTGGGAGCGTTATTGTGTGCGTCCTTGAGTGCACAGGCAACCGTTACTTTGGAGCCTGCATGGGAAGATGAGCAAAGCCAAACCGTATTTTATCAAAATGATGTCCCTGAAACAAAAATATTTTATTATTTCCCGAAATTTAAAATTGTTCCTTATATTGGAGGATCACACGAATTTTTTGATCGTTCTTCTTATCGTTCTGTTTGGTCCTTGGGGATTAATAAATATTATCAATATCGTTTACGTGTTTTAAAATACATGGATTCAGAAGTTCTAAAGAGCGCTAAAATTGCCTTAGGTCCTGAAAGCCTTCTGATGGAAATTCCCATTGAAGAATACCGACATGTTGCCTCCAGATTGCCGAACCGACCTTACCATAGCGTTGAGGTCACACCCAACGATGGTGTCGGCCCCTACTTAAATGCAGAAATGGATTTTATTTTTACAGTTAGACCCGGTGCGAAAAAAAGATTCGAAGATTATTTAACTTCGGATATCGGGCTATCCTTAGATTTCGATTTAACACTCAGGAGTGCCAAAAAAATTTACTATGGCGTGATTGAATTGAACGCCAAAGATCTTTATTACGAATTGCACAGTCGGATTCAGTTACGCGAAACATCTCCTACGCCTGAAGAAATCAGTGCTATTTTATTGGAATTGAAAGAACAATCTCCAGGCTTGTGGAATATTTATCAAGTGAAAGACAAAGCCTACGAAGCAAGAGCGCAAGAAATGGAACAGATATTTTTAAAGGCCTTGGAAGTTTTAAAATCTTATTATTTCAATGTAAATGAGCAAGGAGAGCTCGTTCAAAAACGTGATGAAGCGTTGGGAGAATCTGTGTCTCTTGTGCTCAGTGATTCTGTTTATGAGTTATTGGAAGATGTGCGCTTTACTTTCTTTGTAAAGCTCCCTGAAGGCACCCAGATTGATCCACCAGCGAGCGTAGAAAAAAAGAAAGAAGGGGAAAATGCTGTCGGACTTTCTGAGTAAGTGGATTTTATTTTTGATGGTGTTGTTGCTTTTGGCAAGTGGCGTTGTATGGGGGCAGATCAGCAGTAATGAAAGCATTCAATTTTTTGAAATGGAAAAGGGACATGTTTTATATATCAAAGACCATGCACATCCCAATCGTGGGTATTATGTAACGCTCCCATTTAGGGTTCGGGATGTGTTTTGGGATGAGACAGCCTTTTTATTAAATATCACGCTTTCATCGCATTTTCTTTCTGAAGAGGCCTACCATCATTTAAAAATGGAAACGCTTACTTCAAATTTATTAAAATTGCCCATTACAAATGTTGAATTTGAATGGGATGATCAGGTTTTAAAGGACGCGCTTTCTTTTGTAATTGTCCATGCGCCAAATTCTATTTCCGGCTTTACTTTAATTTTTAAACTGGAAAAAAAGTGTTGGGAAAAGCTTAAAGCCGGGGCGGGCCAAAAATTAGGCTTAACGGGGAAAATAAAATTGAGCTATACGGGGCTTGAAAATGAAGAGCGCTCGGTCATTATTTTAAATCGACAGGCGCTTTTTCAAGATCTTTTACAATATGAAGCAAAAGAAAAGTTCCAGGTATGGGAAAAAGAAAAAGCGCTCAGCACAATGCAAAAGCTTACAAAAAGCGTCCCCCAGCATCAAAATTCTTACTGGCTCAATTTATTATTTAATTTTTATTTTGAATGTGACGAAGGTGAAAAGGGGTATCGTTTAAGAAGTTTTACCCATCTGCCCAATCAAGAAGAACAATTCTATATCAATGTTGCGCATAAAAAAACAAGCACGACAGAATTTCCCATTCATATTGGAATACCAGAAGCAATCAATAGAGAAATTACCGAACGGTAATAATTCCTCGATTTGCCAGATATTTTATCATGTGTTAAAAGCCATCCATTCCCTTAAGGAGGTTCGGTGAAAAACAGAATCAAGCATCTTTTATTCAGTGGCGTATTCTTTTTGTGTTTGGGTGTGGGGTACAGTGCACAGGCAGGGTTGGCAGATATTTTTGTTGAAATTTATGACCAGGTGAAATCTGGGGCGATTGAGCCCGCATACGATTCGATCAAAGGATATATTGTTGAAAAAAAGCTTTTATCGTTTTTGGATTCTATTGAGCTTGGTGATCCAGAGCTTGAAGCCAAGTATCGAAATTTAATTACCAGTTCTGAATTTGATGAAACCTACTTTCCCTTTTTCTTGTCCATGTTGGATCAAGTGGGCGTGGTGCAGGAATTTTTAAAAGACGCGAACGACAAGGCCAATGGCGATGCGGCATCTTTTTTAGCCGACCCCGAAAAGAAAACTTATTTAAGAACCATTTTACTTGTGTTTGGAAAACTCTTTTTATATCGAAATGGCGCAGATGTGGCAGCTGAAGAGCTCCATGCGCAAGTTTTAAAACTTTCTAAAAATCCAAATTTACCGGAGTTTATTCAAACGCGTTTGTCCAAAATTTTAGAAGACCCGCAGGCTTCCATGGATTTGTATCATTTTATTGGTACGCTGGTGCAGTCCATTGGAAAAGATTATTTACATGATTTTATGGAACGGGAGACACTCCGAAAAGCAAAGCTTCAGTGGTTGGAGGCAGCAGGGCTTGAAAAAGTCATCGAATATTTTGAGGCGTCTCTAACGAAAAAAAGAGCGGTCATGATCATGGTGGATGGTGTGGGCGGCCAATACTTGGAAGATTTGCTAAAAGCAGGACATCCGTATCCAACACTTCAAACCTTACATGATCAAAGCGCATGGGTGAAACGGTCCAGTGCTTCAACCCCCACCATTTCGACACGCAATATCGCAATTTTAGAAACAGGCATAAGTGTGGCCGATCTGGAGGTGAAAGGTGAGCAAGCTTCTACGGATATTCCAAACTTTACTTATGTGGATCGTCAGAAACAAGAATGGATGTACTTTTGGGGGCGAGACGGTATTCGTTTAAGAGAGCTTGTCAAAGAGGCAGGAGCAAAGACGATTTTTGAATCGCTTGCACCGTATCAAACCGTTTCTTTTTTGGCACAATTTGATACCGCCGCAAATGACAGATTTAGTTATTTCTTGGGAGAAGTGATGTGGCAGTTGAAGCCCGGATTGGCTGAGGCCATTGGGCTTTCGAATTTAAATCAGCGAACAAAAACAGAAACCGCGTTGAATGAAAAACGTTTAAAGCTTATTCGCTATTTAAAACGAAACAGAGAACTTTGGGCCAATAAAATTCTTTGGACAGATCGCCATTATCTAAATATTGCACATGAGATTTTGAGTGAAGAAGACCGGGGACTTCCAGACTTTTTGCTTTGGTATAACCCCTGGGTGGATCATAAATCGCATGAATTTGGTCCCAATCATCCAGAAGTTTTAGAAAAGCACATGGTAAAATTTGATCAAGATGTGGGACAAATTCTTTCCATGTATCAAGCTGCAGGCGTATTTGAGCGAACGCTTTTTGGCATGGTGTCCGACCATGGACAAGTCACAGTGGATCTTCCCAAAGGCAATGTTCATTTGGAAAAAACTGTAATTGATCCTTTGACCCAAAATTGGAAAAAGATTTCTTCAGATGAAGGCGGCCCGCCTAAGATCGATCGCATGAAATCTTCTGTCCTGGGCTACGACGTTGTTTTTGGAAGTACAGCTGGGGGCTCTTTTGTGATGGATTTATTTTACAAGGATGCTTATGAGAAAGATGGCAAAACCGTTCGCGATGCAAAGCGATGGGCTGCGCATCCCAGATACGCCGATTTAAGAAATTATGAGCTCATGGATGGGCGCCGTGTGGATTGGATTTCTCAAATTAAAAGGGAGCTCAAGGGCTACTTAGATACCGCTTTGGTCCGAGACGATTTGCCCAAAGATAAACCTGAGATTGATCAAATTGTTCGCGTGATTGCACCTGTGGGGGAAGCCCGTGTGGTGCGAAAATTTAAAAAAGAGATTTTCGAAAAATTAAAGCAGGATCCGAATTATCGCTATTCTTTGGATTTTAAAAAGAAAAAGTTTGATCGTTATGTGTATAAATATGAAATCGTAGAAGACACAGTTACTGGAAAAGTGGAGGGAGATCCTTTACGACTGGGGCAGCAAAATCCAGAAATTCAAGACTGGATCGATGCGGGAAGCTGGCAGACAGATCGAGAATGGCTGGAAGCCACGGCCAAAGTGGATCGCCTGGACGCCATTCATGAAATTTCTCATTTATACGATAGCCATTTGGCAGGAACGATTAATTTATTTCCGGCCAAAGAAAAGGGGTTTAATACGGGTGTTCCGGGACGCCATGCGGGCGAACTATTTGAAGAAAAAAACGCTTTGCAACTGTATTACGGTGCGATGGTTTCTCCCAAAGGCATTCCTGTCGCCCGTGGCGGTAGCATGCCTGTGACGATGATTCATTACTTACTGGGCGATCGCTATTTCACACCCCTTCGCTATGATTTTGATTTTGAGTCGTTGTTGGGGGAATTGGATTAGAACGCTGCTGCTGTGGTGGGGGTGATTTCCACATTTCCTTGAGGGGAGCTAAATGTTAGGTGAAGCTCTTCCAGCTGTTTGAGCGCATTTTGTAAAATTGTTGGTGTTTCATCTTGGTTCAGACGGTCTGCCAGTAATCCTGTATCTGTAATCATCTGATCAGAGCAATTTTCTTCTGAATCCGAAAATTCCGGTAATAAATTTATTCCATCCGTTCTTCCCAATAAGAAGCAAGATAATTTTTTTACGCGTGCTAATCCTGTGCTGTAAATTTGGTTATAAGCAAGGGGTGTGCCGATTGTATCTTTTGAATACGCTTGTTTGAGTGCGCTGAGGTCTAAAAGATTGTTCGAAAACATGGGGTCAAAAAATGTTTGTAAATATTTATTTTGATGAAAAGATTGATTTAAGCCCAAAAATGTAAGTGCGATCAGTAATGCTTTTTGTCCTTCTAGCAATTGAAAGGGGTTATTTAAAATATTTTCGGAGTTGGAAATATCGCCATGAATTTTTTTATTTAATTCATTTACTTTTGATTTCAGCTGATCATTGATAAAGGTAATTAAGATGTGGTTATCTTTCTCATTTAAGTTGCCGTAGGTAACATGTTTTGAAATTTGCGTTTCTCTTTTTTTGGATATGTGTTTTGTTTCGTATCCAACGACTTCTTCGTGACGCTCCATGCGCCCTCCAAAAGTTTGGGTAATTGGGGATTGAAATGGTTCTGTATACGTTTCAACATTAAACCAACTTACGAGCATGCTATTTTCAGGATGTGCCATCATCGCTTTTAAAATTGTATCAGCATCATTATTTTGTAGCCATTGTTGAAGGGTTTGCATTGGATCTCGATCTGAATAGTCATGAAAAACATTTTCTGTTATAAAAATAAGGTGTCCCATCTCAATTGTTGGGAACTTGGTCGTGTATTCTGAAGTTGGAATAAATTTAAGATTTAATTCAAATGCAAGGTGTCCCTTGGTGTTTTGTGTTTGCGCCCATGAAATATTTTCAAAATTCATTTCAACGTGCCCAAAATCTAAGAAGGATGCTATTTTAATATGGGGAGGAAGCATACCATTTAACTTACTGAACTTTTGAGAAAATTCTTCGAATTTTTCCTGTCCCAGCTCTTTCAACATATTTGATTTGGCAGTAATTTTCCCCATAAACGGTTGTGTTTCAGAAGAAGTGAAAATGTCAATTTGTTTAAATTCGTTGGGTAAATTATTCAAAAAGGTGTCTTTAATTGTTAGAATTTGCGCCTCTGATCGTCTAAGCTCTGACAGATATCTTGCTAAGATTCTAGCTAAATGTGTAAAATCCGTTTTAAGTTTTTTAAGATCTGCAGCGTTTTTATAAAAAATGCTATTTAGACTGCTTTTCAAAATTTGACCCGCTTCTATAAATTCATTGGCATGCCTTGCAATTTTTTTACAAGTTTTTGGGTCATTACATTTCAGTGTATCGGCTTCTTTTAATGCAATGAATTGATAGAAAGCAATAGCTTCGGCCCACGTTTCAATATTTTTGATGTTTTCTAGGGTAAAGAATGGGTAGTCAGTCTTTAAGCTTTGAATCGGAGATTCCAGTCGATCGAACTTGTCTTTTACAGTATCCTGTTGATTCCTAAGCCTGGGATAAAGATAAGTAAAAATTTGATGAAGGTTTTTATAAAAAGGTTCGAGTAGCAACTTATGAAAAGTTAGGTTTTTATAGTCAGGATCATCTTCGTTTTCTCCTGCAACAAACTCTACATGAGGGGGTTTCCCAGATTCAATAGTTGCCGTTTTTCTGCATTTTCTTAGATATTCATCAAGTGAGATGTCCCCATCTCTATAGTCATCTAGAGCGCATTCAAGCTCAGCTAATTTCAGAATTTGAGCTTCCTTTTGTTGTCTGTTTTTTGTCGCACGAATGAAGTCTGCAAGAAAGTCTAGTTTTTTTGTATGAACATCTAATACAGCTCGTATTGCTGCTAAGTGCGCGTCAATATCGCCAAACTTTTTATTCATTGTTTCTGAAATTTCAGATAGCGCCATTCGAATATCTTTATGAATAAAATTCATATGTTCATGGAGTTCATCAATCTTTTTATTTAATTGATCAAATTGTGCATTCATGTTTTCCATTAAAGCTTGCATTTCATTCGGGCCTCCGGGACCCATTAGAAAATCCGCAAATAAAAATACAGCCCCGACCCCTGTAGCAATCGAGCTCAGAGAAGTGAGTGATAGCCCATTCTTTAAAA
>Ga0155199_1040_pt1 | contig 13420 bp, 11 predicted proteins | sample RifCSPhighO2_02_FD_106167 | JGI IMG/M metagenome (GOLD analysis project Ga0155199, IMG submission 106167) | Deltaproteobacteria bacterium RIFCSPHIGHO2_02_FULL_40_11
AACACAAAAGGAATAACTGGCAATACATACCTAGGTCCCCAGGCAGGATCTCCTCCATAGGCTGGATACATTGCATACCCCAGTAAATAACTGAAGCTTATTAAAGCAATGCAAATAGAAATCTGAAAATGGACCTTTTTAAAAAAGAAAAACCAAAACAAAGATAATAAAAGTAGGGGATTAAAAAGAAAAATACTTTTTGTGGGGCTTACTAAAAAAACAGTGATTGCCTTCCAAAAAGTATTTTTTTCAAAAGCACTAACGATTGTTTTAAAAAAAGCATCAAAAACGAAAGGGTCTAGATAAATCCAAAATATAAAAATAGCAGTACTACAGAAGCATAAAAAAGCATAAACATGCTTTAAAAATTGTTTTTTACCCTGCACTGTGGGGCTAGATTGATATGCCCAATAGCCCATATAAACCCAAAGAGGGGATGTAACAAGAACCGTAAAACGTGTAAACCATGCACATAAAAATAAAACTATACTTAAATAAAAAAAATGGTGCCTCCTGGTATGAATAAATTTATAAAAAACATAAAACGTAGCAAACACAAAAAAGGCAGCCTGCATATTGTCAAATACCGATTTGGAATACACCCACATCATGGAACTGAAAGCCAAAGCAAGCGTTGTAATGAAAGAAATTTTTCTAGAATACCCTAATAGTAAAAGAAATTTAAAAAATAAAAGGCATAATCCTGCCGCAAAAAAACAATTTAGAAAATTTCCAAAAAGAAAACTGGCATTATATGCTTTTGGAAATATGTTCCCAAAAACGACCAGGGGAATAAAAGTTATAATTTGGCCCCAATGAGCTGCTGGAAACTTTTCATGAGATTGCAACTCAACATCTGTATATGACTTAAAGTAAGAATATTGCCGAACATTTTTTACAAAGGACTGCCCCGAAATTACAGATTTTGCTTTTTGATACCTGAGCCAGCCATCTAACACATCCACTCGATCAGAAGCTGTCAGAATATAGAAGCTTAAGAAAAAAGTGAAAATACAAAAACTAAATGCATATCTTTTCAAGTTTACAACATTAAAAGTAATTATTCTGTAGGATCGGCGCCACCGCCACCGCCTTCCACCGTATTTTCTGAATTTTCGGTAGAATCATCAGCAGATTGAGCCGCTTCTGCGCTTGCCTGTGCAATCGCAAGTTCGACTATCGCAGCAGATTCTGCAGCATTGGGTGCTTTTAAAGGAGCTGTTGAAGCTTTATCTACCGCGGATTGATTAGATGTGGTTGGTTTTTCTTTTTGAGGCACCTTCTTTTCTACATTATCTGCTACGAAATCTGCGGTGGGGATTTGTTTGAGCTGAAACTCTTGGGTCAGCGTATTCACCCTACATTCCACAGCTGCAGTAATATCAATCTGTCTCCCATCTGCCAAGTGAAGAATAGCTTTTGCACCTTCTGCCGGTGAAACCCAAAAGTGAACCTCCCCCCCCTCAACTGTCTTCTGTCGCACATCCTCATAATACATCCCCTGATACACAGTACCTCGAATGCCAATTGTGGTATTCGGATATTTAATTTGAACCTCATCTCCACCTTTAAGCCCTTTTGCAAATGCACGGATCATCCCTTTGCCATGCTCTGCGACAATTTTTCTACCTTTGTTCTTATCGACAAGCATTTTGGAGACTTTTAACGTTGAGTTTTCAAACACAAAAAAACTCACTTTAAAATCAATGCTTTTATCTTCAATGACAACACGCGTTGCACTATTGGGGCCGGTAACAATCCAATCGTCATAATACAATGCGTCATCCAGTTTTAATTTAATCGTTTTGGCTTCGCGTGTAAGTTTGAGTTCTTCTACCAAGCCTGAAACCTCAATCACTTTTCCGGCGGGAACCAACGCGCTATACGTATTGTATTGTTTATATAAGAGAACAGGTAACGAAATCGTTATAATCAGCGCCACCATGGTGAGAATGGAAATTTTTCCAAATTGATTGTGTTTCATCTGCTTACCCCCTAAAAGTTATAGAAAAGTTGTGTGTTAATCACAACATCGTTATAAGACGTTGTACTTGGCGTTGCGGTATTTCTTTTGAGCATGGAATTAATGCTACAGCCCACCAAGTTTGGAAAGATTTTTACAAGGGTAATGCCATAGCCTTGATAAAAATCTCTTCTTGCATTTTGGTGTTCTGGGTATTTAGACCGTATGAGCTCTGCACTTAAACTGGCTCTGGTTTTATACCAAAATGGAAAACCTGTTTTAAACGTAAATTGATGTTGCTCTAAATCGTAATTAATGCCATCCGCATTAAAGAGATTTAAGTGATATCCCGCCGCCCAATCCATTTTCCAAAAGTGAAATCCCTCTTCCAAGCCCAATCCATACATAGCCCCATCTCGGCCAGTTGTTCCCCCTAAGCCTGATTTATAATCGTGGAATCCAAGCGTGGCATCCAACTTAATGTCATAAGAAGGGGAATAAATAAGATGCATCGAGGGATTGAACGTATATTTATTGGAAACTTGCTCTAAAACTCTTTTTCCATAAACCGTTTCCCCTTTTGTGCGCCCAGAATGGACCATGCCATATTCAAAAGGAAGTTTAAATTTCACACCTGTATTGCCCAGCGTCCAGGGGGAATTTAAAGCTGTCACCAAGCTATAACTCCACACATCAAATTTCCGATGTGTGGGATTAAAATAACGGAAACCATAAAGGGTATTATCGATGGTAAAGGTAGATCGTTTAAAGGCGCGCAGTGTATAGGTGGGTTTTAGCATCGCACTGATCCCCGTTCCGACATCTTCTTTAACGGTTGTATCGGAGCTTTCTCCTGTAATGCGATCTAAAGGCACGTTATTGTTATAGCCAAACCCCAAAGCTGAAAAGAGATTAAATTTTTTAACCTGTAAGTCTTTGGTGCGCTTTAAGAAAATTTTAGCTTTTTCGTTTAAGCCGGGAGAAAGATTGTCTTTTAAGGCCAAGTCTAAGTGGTGAATGGCTTCTTTTTTGAATCTTTTACCATAATAAGCGACTCCCATATAATAATGAATGTATCCTTTTTGCGCTTGGTCGAGTTTTAAGGCTTTTTGGAGCTCATCAATGGCACTATCCCAAAGGGCCATTTGATAAAAAGTAATGCCGCGATACAGGCGGGCTTTGGATTTTTCTGAATTGGTTTTGGCTTTTTTAAGGGCGTCTCCATAATAATCCAAGGCGTCTGAAAAATCAGCATTTTGCCACCTATTTAGCCCTTTATCTAAAAGATCTGCGTAGGATGCCTTCGATTCATTGGCATACGCAGGTTGAATCAAAAAAAATCCGATGATTAAAACAATAAACTTCTGATATCTCCTCATAAAGCCTCCTCGTTATACGTACACTCGAAAGAAAGAACCTTTTTCTCAGCATACGGAGTTTTAAAAACGAAAGTCAATAAAAATTGTGTTCTCGCGAAAGATACGTTAAAAAAGGAAATGCGTTTTGTTTTGATTCTCACACTTTTTTGGATTCTCGCGCTTAGCGCGGGAATGACAAACAGCTTCGCGGGAGAAAACTGGACCTACAAATGGCTTCCCGAAGAAAAATATGTTTTTCCAGCCATGATTGCAGATCCCTGGGAAACGCAGTGTTGGATTTCGTTTAATCATAATTATAAACAATATGGAAAGATTGGAACGCGGGTTCCGCTGTACCAAGCAAAGCTTCAGGTGGATCCCCCGCTTTCGCGGGGGATGACAGCGTCCGAAATTGTACAACTGGGGGTTGACCTTTTGGTTTTTGAGTCCATGCGGTACCGGAAAGCAGAAGGCGGCGGATTTGATTTAGATACCGCAGACACAAAGTTTGGGGCCCATTTGGAATGGGACTTAAATGGAGATTGGTTTTTTCGGTTTTTAGCAGGGCATATTAGCGCCCACCTTGCCGATGGCCTCTTGAATGATAAAACCAAACAATCTTATAGTCGAGAATACCTTCAATGGGCTGTAGCCAAAAAGTACACTTATTTTACGCCTTATTTTAGTTTTCATAATATTTTCTCCCAACGTCATCCCAAAGAATATGAAGGCCAAAACTTTTTTATCTTTCAATGGGGGGGCGAAGCCTTTTTACCGCTTGTTTCAGACAAAGTATCTTTATTTGTTGCTGGCGATTTCCAAAGTCGGGAAGAATACAGCTGGAATGTAAACCAAGCCTATATGACAGGCTTTCGGTTCAATGGAACACATGCTGAGCCCTTTCGCCTTTTGTTTCATTATTACCGCGGCTTTGATCCCAGAGGCGAATTTTACAATGAAAAAGTAGAAGTGTGGGGCTTTGGGCTGCAGCGGGCTATTTAATTACTTGCGCTTGGGTTTTGCGCGCCGGGGCAACGTGTATTGCTTTAAATCATCTGCATAAAGTACAAGCTTATCCAATCCAGCTGCTTTCTTAAAAAATTCTATCGCTTTGGGATTTTCATTCAGCGCAATGTAATTTTGCCCTAAATAAAAATATATTTCTGCTAAATCGAGCTTAATCCCCGTTGGGGCATATTCCATTGCAGAAGAAAACGCTAAAATAGAATCCTGATATCTTTTTTGTTGATGGTAAAGCATGCCCTCCAAATGCGGAATATAAAAATTCACCCAAAGTTCCTTTTTTTCAGGATGATCTGAGGCTTCAATCATTTTTCGAACTTCTGTGAGGTACCCTGCTACCTCTTCTAAGTTTTGTTTTCGATACAAATAAAGATAGCTCAGCTCCATATAAGCTTGCTCATCGTGAGGATTATTTTTAATAATCGCTTGATATTCCGTTTGCGCTTGCAAAAAATGATCTGCTGCTTTTTTATGATTTTTCAAAAGATCATAGGCAATTCCCGAATACAAATGCACCGAAGGGCCTGCCGCTTCAAACTCTTGGGCTTTTAAAAAATATTCAATGGCTTGCTTTGCTTTTCCCTGCCATAAAAATGCCATCGCAACATTCATATAGGGTTCCCAAGACTCTGGCTTTTCTTGAATCATAGAAAAAGAAAGTTTTTCGGCCTCTCCATACCGACCTGTTGCCAAATAACAATAGCTTAAAGCCAGTTTTCGCCAAAAAAGCATTTTTTCAGAATTTAAAAGCTTGGCAGATTCATAAGCGGTAAGGGCTTTTTCATAATCGCCAGCCAAATAGGCGTCATACGCTTGGTCGTAGAGAACATCGATTTTCTTTTCTAACGTTTGAGCACGTTCAATTTCCTTGGCAATGACATCTTCATCCATTTTCTCTTCTTCCAAAACAGCTTGCTGGGCTTCCTCAACGTCTTGGGGCGTTTCAGTTTCTTCTGTGGAGATTCCTTCTTCTTGTTGCGGTGCCTCCACCGTTTGGGGCTCTTCTGTTTTCTCCCCCTGCAACGTCGCACACCCCACCATTAGAATAAGTGCTAGAAGACAACTTAGGTCCTTTATGCTGAATCTGATTTTTTTTCCAAAAGGACGCTTCTGTAAATTAATTTGAAGGCCGTCTCGGAGGGCGAGCGGGCATGGTTCGAGCGAAGCTCGAGAGCGAGCCCGAGAGCCGAGCGGCAAATTTCTCGCAGGGAAATTTGACCGCGTGCCTGAAAATTGATTTACAGAAGCGTCCTTTTGAAACAGCATAGATGTACTTAGCATAAAAGACCTATTGTCAGAATTCAATGCAAATGTTACCAAAACGTAAATGCGGATCTTTCATTCGTCATTTGAGATTAAAAAACCATTTAAAAACCCTGTGGTAGCCATTGGAAACTTTGATGGGGTTCATCTCGGGCATCAAAAAATCTTTAAACATGTCATTCAAGAAGCCCAAAAAAAAGGCGGAACTTCCATTGTCTATACTTTTCATCCCCATCCCTCTTGTGTCATTCATCCAGAAACCTGTGAGCCGCAAATTCACTCCCTTGAAACGCGCCTCAAGCTCATTGAAGAAGCTGGGATTGATGTAACGGTTGTTGAAAACTTTAACCGAGAATTTTCGGAAAAATCCGCCCATCAGTTTTTTGAAGAAGTTATCTTGGAAAATTTAAAAACGAAGGTTTTATTTGTAGGATTCAATTTCTTTTTTGGAAAAGCAAGAGCAGGTAATACCGAACTTTTAAAAACGCTCTGTAAAAGTCATGGTATTGAAATGCATATCATGCCGCCATTCAAAATGGAGGAGGAGGTTGTGAGCTCTTCTAAAATTCGTCATTTTCTGAAAGAAGGAAATATTCACAAAGCCAATGAATTTTTGGGGCGCTCTTTCTTTTTAGACGGCCTTACCATAAAAGGTGTGGGACGCGGCCATAAGCTTGGCATTCCCACAGCGAATCTTCAAACCCAAGCAGAAATTATTCCCAAAGAAGGCGTCTACATTACATTTGCAGAATATAAAGGCAAAAAATACAAAAGTGTCACCAACGTAGGCCACGCCCCTACTTTTAAAGACGAAAAACCCAGTTCCATTGAAACGCATTTATTGGACTGGGATAAAGATATTTATGGCGAATCTTTTCGGCTTCATTTTTTGGAATGGATTCGTGAGATCAAAAAATTTCCTTCTGCTGAAACGCTCGTAAAACAAATTCAAAAAGACATTCAAACCGCAAAGGACTATTTCACTCGGATGTAATTGCATTTTCCAAATCCAATACAAATTGCTTCACATGCTTTTTGAAAAACGCTTTAATGGTTTCCCATTCAACATCACACTTGTTTTTATAATTGGGGTCCGGGTCCATCTGGGCATCAGAAAAATAAACCAAAGATTTTCCAATTTGAAGGGGATTCACGCGTTCTTTGCCAAAACGTTGCATGGCCATCGAAGCAATTTGATGAAAGGGAACAGATTTTAGAATGAAATATAAATCCACAAAATCTCTTTTTGTCCCTCTTTGATAAATGGCAATGAGTTTCATTGCAGCAATATCTAAAATGCCCGAAATTTTCACTGTTTGATACGTTTGAATGGTATCTAAAAAAGGATATGGATATACAAACAAAGAAAATTTAATCCCATTTATTTTAGCTAAAAAAGTGCCTTGAGATTCTGAAAGTGTTTCAAGTTTTAATTTTGTTTTTTTTATTTTTTGGATCAATTGTTCTGAATTAAACTCCAAAGATGTAAAAAAATCTAAATCTACGGATACACGATGCCCTATTTGTAAGGCCAGCGCAGTTCCACCGGCCAAAATAGCCTGATAAGGAATTAAAATGGGTGCTACTTGTTTTAAAAGGCCCCATCCTTCTTTTGGAAAACATTCTTTGTGAATTTTAAACTGTGGTGTCATTTTACGCCAAACCAAATTTTCCAAAATATTTTTGATTTTTCAGACAGTGTTCGACTGGTATACAAAACTTCAATGATTTTTTTGGTGGGAAAAACCATTTGGAGCCATTTCAAAGATGCCGCATTTCCAAGCTCTAAAATACGCTCAATAATATATTTTGAAAATGCATAAAGCTCTATTTTTTGTGGATTCGTATCCCAGAATAACCAATATAAGTGTTTTGGAATTTCGCCACTTTCTTTCTGAAGCGCCATTAAAGACACCACTTTGGGGTGCTGAGCAGGGCCTAAATAAGTATGCACAATTTTTCCTTTTGCCCCCCTGGAAACCAAATAGGCATATTTCCGATTTTTTATGGTTTTCATAAGAATAGCCATAGACACCTATATTATCCTACAAAGTGTGGTAACTTGTCAAATTTCCCCAGATTGTGTCGCATTTTGTCAGTCGAGTTTCATGGGCGCTAAAATTTGACAAAAAGCGTCACCTGGGTATCATAAAGATATAGGTTGTACGTAGGTGGAAAATAGAACTCTATAAAACCTGAATAAAAACAGTAGGTTAAATATGTTAGCGGTGGAAAAAAAACGGGGGCATGTCCATCCTTTTGGACCCTCTCCAATCATTCAAACCCAGCCGGGGCTTCGTGAAAATGCCCTTTGGTTTATGTTTTTACGCGCATTGGTGACAACCCTGCTCTTAGCCATTACGCTCTTCCTTCAAATTAAAGAAACAACGGTTATTTCTCCCCAAGACTTACTGCCCGTGTACAGTCTCCTTGGCTTTACTTATTTTATTACGATCTTTTTTGCAGCTATTTTGCCCCGGATTCAAAAAACAACACTCTTTATTGGGAGCCAAATTGTCTACGATATTCTTTTTGTAACAGCCCTGATTTATATTACAGGCACGCAAGATGCTATTTTTACGTTTTTATATCTTTTTATCATTGGGTTTGCTTCGATTGTCTATCAAAGAACAGGGGCACTTTATACAGCCATCCTGGCCAGTCTTTGTTTTAGTACGCTTTTAATTTTAGACCCCATTGAAAGCTCCGAAAAACATTTGATGACCTTATTTTTTAATAACGTCGCTTTCTTCTTGGTGGCCTTACTTTCAGGGTATTTGGCACAGCAATTTAGAGACTATCGCACGCGCCTGACCCACGAACAAGAAAGCGTTAAAGAACTGGAAGATTTAAATAAAATTATTGTGAGCAATATTGCAAGTGGCATTGTGACAACCGATGTCAATAACCATATTATTTATTGGAACCAAGCAGCAGAAAAAATTACAGGGCTTAAATTTAAAGATATTTATAAAAAACCTCTCTTTAACATTTTCCCTGACCTTAAAAAGCATTGGATTAAAAAAGCAGATTCTAAAAAACATGTTTCCGGGCTTCGACAAAAATTTGTCTATGTAACAACCAAAAAAGAAGAACTGCTCTTAGGATTTGCCTCTTCTTCTTTACAAGATGCCAACCAAGAAAAAGTGGGCACCATTTTAATTTTTGAAGACCTGACCAAAATGATTGAGATGGAACAAAACATGCATCGCTCTGAAAAATTAGCGGCCGTCGGGAAATTAGCGGCTGGTATTGCCCATGAAATTCGAAATCCTTTGGCATCGATGAGTGGGTCGATTGAAATGCTAAGCCACGAATTAGAAGTTTCACCCGAAAACAAAAAACTTATGAACATTATTTTAAAGGAAACCGATCGCCTAAATAAGCTCGTCAATGAATTCTTAGACTATGTCCGCCCTGAAGACCAAAAAATGAAAGAATGCAATGTGTATGAGATTTTAGAAGACACCTTAACGGCCATGTCCATGCAAAAAAATAAAAATCCAAAGATTAAAATTAATTTTGAACCCGATCAAAAAGATCTTAAAATTTTAGGAAACAAAGAAAAGTTAAAACAAGTCTTTTGGAATTTACTCATTAATGCCACACAAGCGATTGAAGATGGCGGCACCGTTACCGTACGTACCCACACAACCACGCAGGATTTAAAAATTGATATTTCAGATACGGGGTGTGGTATTTTGGAAGACGACATTCCTAAAATATTTGATCCATTTTTTACCACAAAATCCAAAGGCACAGGACTGGGACTTTCGGTGGTCCATAAAATTATTGAAGCCCATCACGGTCGCATTACGGTTTTTTCAACGCCTGAAAAAGGCACAACTTTTTCAATCAATTTACCCATAAAAGGGCTAACGCCCGTAGGAGGAGACTATGGAAGACATTAAACGAAAAATTCTCGTTGTAGATGACGAGGAAAGCTTAAGAGAGTTTTTAGAAATTATGCTTAAGCGAGAAGGCTACGAAATTACAACGGCAGCGGACGGAGACAAAGCCATAAAGCTGATGAAGAAACAAAGCTTTGATCTTGTCCTGACAGACCTTCAAATGCCAAAAGTGCATGGCATGGAAGTTTTAGCGCAGGCCAAAGACATGGATCCTGAAATTGTTGTCATTGTGATTACCGCGTTTGGCTCGACAGAGTCTGCCGTAGAAGCCATGAAGCTTGGCGCGTATGACTATATTACAAAGCCTTTTAAAATAGATGAAATTAAACTCATCATTAAAAAGGCGCTGGAAAAACGAATCTTGTCTCGCGAAAATAAGCAAATGAAGCGGGAACTGGGCGAACAATACCAATTTGGAAACCTCGTGGGTAGCGCACAATCGATGATAAAAATTTATGATCTCATTGGACGCGTGTGCGAAACCAAAACGAACGTTTTAATCACAGGGGAATCTGGAACAGGGAAAGAATTGGTTGCAAAAGCCATTCATTATAATGGCCCTTTAAAAGATAAGCCGTTTGTCACCGTAAACTGTGGGGCTATCCCAGAAAACCTGATGGAAAGTGAACTCTTTGGTCATAAAAAAGGATCTTTTACAGGCGCAATTGTAGACAAAGCCGGGCTTTTTGAAGTTGCAAATGGCGGGACGATTTTTCTGGATGAAATCGGTGAACTTCCCCTTCAAGTTCAAGTGAAGTTGCTTCGTGTGCTTCAAGATAAAAGCTTTCGAAAAGTAGGCGGCACAGAAGACATTACAGTCAATGTCCGAATTATGGCGGCCACCAATCGAAACCTGGCCCATGAAGTTGAAAATGGAAACTTTAGAGAAGACTTGTACTACAGACTCAATGTCATTCACATTCATATTCCACCGCTTCGGGAACGAAAAGAAGACATTGCGCTTTTGGCCAAGCACTTTTTGGAAAAACACAATGTTCAGCTTGGAAAAAACATCATGAAAATTTCCAAAGAAGCCATGGATGCCCTTCAAGCGTATGATTTTCCTGGCAATGTCAGAGAGCTTGAGAATATTATAGAAAGAACGGTCTCATTGGAACAAGGGGCAGCCATTTTGCCAGAAAGTTTGCCACCGGTGATTTTTCACCCTTCGATGGGCATTCAACGCAAAGTAGAAGCACCGGATCTAACGGTTTCGCTCGATGGCGTAAAGCTTGAAAAAATTGTGGAAGAAATTGAAAGGCAGCTCATTGAAAAAGCTTTAGAAAAGTCTGGCGGCGTAAAAAAGAAAGCAGCGGATCTTTTGGGGATTAGCTTTCGATCGATGAGATACAGACTCGAGAAATATGATATGGAATAATTTCTTATTTGTTGTTTTTGGCGCAATCGTAGGAAGCTTTTTGCATGTGTGCATCGTGCGATTGCCCCAAAACGAATCTATTCTCAGGCCACGATCGCATTGCAGAAATTGTAAAAAAAAATTACCCTGGTATGATCTCATTCCCATTTTAAGTTACCTTTGGCTTCGCGGTCGCTGTCGATTTTGTAAAGCCCAATTTTCAATAGAACATTTTTTGGTCGAACTCTTTACGGCCTTGATCGCGCTTTGGGTGTTTTCAACATTTGGAACAACCCCTTTAGGACTTACCTATTTTGCATTTGTGAGTAGCTTAATTGTTGTAACCTGTATTGATCTTCACCATCGCATTATTCCAGATTCTATTTCTTTGGGCGGAACAGCCTTGGGGCTTGTGCTTTCTTTTTTTGTGCTTCCCATTACGCCACTGGAATCTTTTCTAGGAGCCTTCATCGGCGGCGGATTTTTACTGTTACTTGCCTGGGGATATTTTAAACTCACTGGCAGAGAAGGCATGGGCGGCGGCGATATTAAACTCACCGCTATGTTTGGTGCGTTTTTAGGGTTTCAATCTGTCTTTTTAATTTTATTTGTAGCTTCTATTTTGGGTGCTGTATGGGGTGCGGGGCTCATGCTTTTTCAAAGAAAAGACCTACAATACGCCGTCCCCTTTGGCCCATTTTTGGCCTTGGGCGCGATTCTGACATTATTTTATGGAGATTTTCTTCTAAGGTTTTTAGGATATTGAATCATTCTTTAACCGCAGCTTCATTCACCTGAACATGGACGTTTTTACGAAGCTTGTCAAAAAAAGTATCGTAAATTTCTTTTTGTTTTTGAGATTGGGCTTGCTGTTTCAGCCTACGCTTATCTGCCGTTTCAAAGTCTTTGATACCCGTCAGCTTAATAATATGAAACCCATACTTTGTTTTCACAAGTTCAGGATAAATTTCTCCCACTTTTTTCAGGGAAAATGCGGCGTCACTAAATTCAGGCACCATGGTTTGGCGCGTGAAAAAATCCAAGTCCCCGCCATTTTTGGCGGAGGGTCCTTCAGAATACTTCTGGGCTAATTTTTTAAAATCTTCACCCTTTTTTGCGCGATCTAAAATTTTTGTAGCCTTTACTTTTATTTTTTCAATATCTTCGGGTTTTGTTTTTTCATCCACCTTAAACAAAATATGGCGGGCTTTAATTTCTGGAGAGGCTTCAAAGGTTTTCTTGAGCTCTTCATCTGAAAGATTAATATTTTTAAATTGTTCGTACACTTCTTTTTCTAAAAGATGCTGAGACAATAAAATTTTATAATCATATTGAAATTTATCATCTTTTTGGAGCCCCCGCTTTTCGGCTTCTTTTGCAGAAAGTTCCAAATCAACCAAGTTTTTTAGAAACTGTTCTTTTGGAACGCGATATTTAAACCGTTGAATGTACCATTCGTATCGCGTATCAAATTCTTTTTTATCAATTTTCTGGCCATCGATGACGGCCACCACATCTTTTGGCAGGGGGGTATTATTTTCATGTTTTTTGTTACAAGCCGCTGTAAACACCATGCATAGAATTAAAATCAAAATTCGCATTATCTTCTCCTTTTTTCTTCGAGATCCTTCGCGCTTCGCGCTCAGGATGACATCTTATACACACATACCCTATTCTCCCAGCACAGTTTCTGCAAATACTTCTTGAATTCTAGAACCATGATCGGGGTGACTGGTTTCACCGTCATATTCTGGATAATGCATGCGTAAATAGATCCAACTGGGAGAATCGACTTCTTGCATCACATGATAAGCTTCATGCGCCCCAAGCATTTGGTCAAAGGCATCATTCGCAGGATCAAATTCTTTGCGAATCATAATATTTCTGCCCTGTGCGTACCCAATGGCGCCTTTGCCCGTAGCCTCTGACGTACCGGAAGCCAAATATCGACCATCTCGAAATTGTCCATGTTTCAGTGCCCACCGAATATCTACGCCACGGGCTTCGGCGTAAGCCTGAATTTTTTCTTTTTCACGATCCGACACATGAAGCCTCGGACCTAAAAAAACAATGGTATTGAGCGCTTCAAATCCACGCGTTGCAGCATGTTGCGACATGTTTTTTATAAAATCTTCGGCGGAAACTTCTCGATTCCGAACATGTTTTTGAACAGCCGCAATGGAAGCCCCTTCCACAGCTCCGATCAGTGCATAAGCAGTGAGTTCGGTTACGCCATTTAAGACCAAAACTTCTTTGGTTTGTCCGCGAAACGCTGGAACACCCGCTGGGATGAGTTCATCTCGAATTATTTGGCTTGCGGTTTTAATCATCACCATATCAATAAAGGGAACATCATTTCGAAAGGTCTGATTTCCAAAATATTCTGTAATTTGCATTAAAAAATAATGATTCATCGCATCTGTAAATCCAATTTCAAGTTGTTGTGCCAAAACACCGGAAGCCCCAAAAGAGCCTATCGCAGCCCCGGTAACAGAATATCCTGCAAAATTCCAAATTTCTTCTTTCCATCCCCGCCACCCTTTGG
>Ga0155199_1063_pt3 | contig 13399 bp, 15 predicted proteins | sample RifCSPhighO2_02_FD_106167 | JGI IMG/M metagenome (GOLD analysis project Ga0155199, IMG submission 106167) | Deltaproteobacteria bacterium RIFCSPHIGHO2_02_FULL_40_11
TGGGATATCGGCAAAAAGATCCACGCGAAGAATGGGCATTTCAGAGGGATCCCACCGGAAAACCAAAGGCGTTTTTGTTTCATTTGGAAATTTGAAATTCTTTAATGTTTCCCGGACATGTAAGGCCGAAAAGTCAATCGACGTGCCATGGTAAAATTTTAAAAGCGTAATGGCCTCATTGGTTTTGGCTTGTGACCACATGCGCTTTAAATGGGGCAGGGTATTTAAGTGTTCTTCTAAGGGATGAATAATTTGTTTTTCAATTTCTTGGGCGTTGAGTCCAGGAGCTGATGTGACAATGGTTAATGTTGGAAGCTGCGCGGGTGGAAATAAATCGATCGAAGTTTGTTTTAAGCAAAAAAAACCTAAGAGAAAGATCCCTAAGTTTAAGCAAAGCGTGGTAACGGGTCTATGGATGAAAAATTTAATGAACTTCATTTTGGGGCACAATTTGAACGGGTGCCCCCTCGTACAATTGGCTTTGTCCAGCGGTGACAATGGGCCAAGACAGGGGGATTGGGGTTTGTATTTCAACATGGGTTTGTGTTTCAATGCCAAGTTTTACTTTTTGGAGATGTGCTTTTTGATCTTGTACGGTATAAATATGAGGTTCGGTTAAATCTTCACGCTTGACCAAAGCTGTTTTGGGAATAATTAACGTTTGATTTTTTTCATGGGTCACAATCCAGGCTTTTGCAAACATGCCGGGTTTTAAAATGTTTTTTGTGTTTTGAACCTTAATTTTAACGTCAAAAGTTCGCGTAATCGGATCTGCGACTTGTGAAATTTGGTGAATGTTTCCTTCAAATACATCTGAAGAGGCGTCGACTCGAATTTTAGCTTTTTGGCCCAGTTTTATTTTTTCAATATCTTTGGAAACGACAGGAACGGTGACTGTTACCTGCTCCATATTCATGAGTTGGGCGATGGGTTGCCCCGGGGCAACATTTTCGCCCTCATGTACGAATACTTTGGCAGCGATGGCCCGAAAAGGAGCCGTAATTTCTGAAGAGGCAACTTGCTCCTCTTGAAGATTGACTTGTTTTCCGAGTCTTTCCGTTTCGGCTTGGGCAGATTTATATTGGGCTTCAATTTTATCGAATTCAGCTTTACTAATAATGCCTTCTTCATACAAAATTTTATGACGTTTATAATTTTCTTCATCAATGTGTGAAGCCGCAGAACGTTTGGCAGATTCTGCCGCTTGTTTTTGAAGCTCTAATTCCTTGGCTTCGAGCTTTACAAGCAACGTTCCTTCTTGAACAAGCTGCCCTTCTTCAACATGAACCGTTTGAACACGTCCGCCTGTTTTGGATGAAAGCAGGGCTTCTTTCATGGCCTCAATATTGCCGGTTGCAGACAGTTCTTCTTCAATGTTTCCCAATTTTGGGTAGGTGACTTCCACATACACATTTTGTTTTGGAGGTATTTTTTCTTTCTTGAGGGTGTAGATGAGACCCGCGATCAAAAGAGAAATGCCCAACAGTGTGAGTGATTTTCGATTGATGATTTTTTCAAAATAAGTTTTGAACATAAATTTCTCCTGTGAGTTTTTGAAGGGCAAGGATATTTAAAAATTGCATGCGTTTTGTGGTTAAAAGTTCTGTTTCAACTTCTTGCACCAAAACTTCGATCGCGTGAAGCTGGGCAAGTGTGGCAGCTTTTTCTTTGTAAGATTTAATGACATCGTCGTAGCGTTTTTGTTGTCTTTGTCTTTTTTTGTTTAAGAATTGAAGTTTTTGCTCCAGGCTTTGCCAGGCATAATAATGCTGTTTGATTTCAACATGTGTTTTTTGGTGCAGGAGGTTTTCTTCGACCAGGGCGGCTTCAATGCCAGCCTGTGCTTTATTTTTTTCACCAAAGTTTTCAAGCCCATCAAAAAGGGGAACTTTTAAAGAGGCACCAAACTTCCAGCCGTCTTTAAGGTCCGTCATTTTTTTACCCCGTTGTTCATAGTTAAAATTAAAACCCAGATTGGGCATCAAAAGATGCTGGGCATAGGTGAGCTGTTTTTTGTGACGGTTCTTTTTTAATTTGAGTTGAGCACGCTGAAGGTCAAGGTTTTGTTCAGCTTCTTTCAGATAGTCTGAGAGAGATTTTGGCTGTGCGGTTTTTAATTTTAAAGGTTCAGGTTCAATTTCTTGATCTAGGGGTTTTCCAAGGAGCTGGTTCAATTTGTTTTTAGAAATTTCATTAGTTTGTTTGGCTTCATGAAGTTTCCAAGATATTTCCAGGCTTTTTTCTTGAGCTTTTAAAAGCTCGGCTTCAGAAATGGTTTGAAGTTCGTATTTTCGTTTCGCGTGTTTTTCTTGTTCTAGGGCGCTTTTGAGTGCTTTTTGGAGAAATGAAAGCTGGGAAGATAGATTTAAAAGGTCGATATAGGTGGACGTAATATCATAAATAAGATTATTTTTTTCTATTTTTTGTTCAACGACAGAGATGTCATAAATTCTTTTTTTCTCGCGATAATTATTCACATTTCCAAACCCTTTAAAGATGTCTTGTTTGACATCCACAGCCCAAGCCACAATGTCTTGATCAAGTTTTGTGTTAATACTTTGAACGCTGGTGTCTGAAGATTCTTCAAATCGTTTTTTTTGAAAATCTGTGAAATAATTTTCGTCGCTTTGTCGGTCGCGTGTAAATTCCCCTTGAACATGTGGGAAAAAGTTGGCTCTGGCAATTTGCACATCTGCATCTTTGGCATTTACATTTTTTTCTTGTAATTTTAAATAGGGGCTGTTTTGTAAGGCTTCTTCAATGAAAGATTTTAAGGTGTTTTTTTCATTTGAAAAGGACGTGACGCACACAAGAGACATTCCTAAAAAGAGTAAAAGGGTGGATTTTATTTTTTTCATTCGTTTTTCTCCTACCGTCTGTTAAGACTTGAATTTTAAAATTAAAGCGGCCATATCGTCTTTTTCTATTTTTGTATCTTTTGTAAAATTTGTAAGGTGTTCATACATGCGTTCTGCGATGATCGAGGCCGATTCGTTTTTCAGTTCCGTTAAAAGTTCTTTCAATTTCGATTCTCCAAAGGATTCACCATTGACGTTGGTGGCATCAATCAAACCATCGGTATACAGTAGAACCAAATCCCCGGCATAAAGTTGTAATTTCTTTTCTTCTAAGTGTAGCTCTGGAACACAGTTTAATGCCATTCCTTCCGCAGTGAGCATCATGAGGGGATGAAAATCTTGTGTAGGAATATCCCACGAGGTTCTGACCAAAAGGGGCGGGTTATGGCCCGCATTGATATAGGTAAGATGATTATAAAAAGAATCATAAATGCCAATAAAAACAGTTGCGAACATGTCGGGTTTGGCAAGCCCGTAGAGCATTTTATTTGTTTTTTCTAAAACTTTGGCCAGGTTTAAATCCATTTTAATATGTGCCCGAATGAGGGACATGCATTGTGTCATAAACAATGCGGCAGGAATGCCGTGTCCAGAAACATCTCCAATAATGTAGGCGATGCGGTGTGTGTCTAATTGCACGACATCATAAAAATCGCCCCCAATATGTTTTGAGGGTTCATAGAGGGTTCCAATTTCCACAACCTCTGACAGGGGAAAGTGTTTGGGCAAAAGATGTTTTTGAATTTCTTTTGCAAGCTCAAGCTCTCGGGGTTCAATGCGAGGTGTTTTGGATTCTGAGCTGGATTTAAGCAGCCTGAGCTTTCTGAAAACTTTTGTCATCCGGTTCTCCTGTGGGGTGCTGGTTCTTCAAAATCTTCAATCGCTTTTTGATCGGTTGGGTAAATTCCAAAGATTTTATCAAAGCCTGCCAGCGCAAATATTTTTAAAACGGGATCTGGCATTGCAGAAAATCGAAGGACGCCCTTGTTTTGTAAGAGTGTTTTATATGCTCCTAAAAAAACGCGAAGCCCAGAGCTTGAAATGTAATTTACGTCTTCAAAGTTAACGATGAATTTTGTTTGCCCCGTATTCATGATGGAATTGATTTCTTCTTCCAGCTTTTCAGAAGTGAAGGCATCAATTCGGCCCGATAACCTTAAAACAACAATGTCATTTATCTTTTTTTCTTGGATTTCCATTTGAGTTTCCTCCTAGGGACGCTGTCCCCTCGCTTTTTGTTAACGTTTTAGTAAATGCTAAAATATTTTTATCTGGATAAGCGGTATAAGACGCATTTTCGGTGACCGCTTTAATGAGGCCAATGCCAAACCCATGTTTTAGTTTTTCATCGATCGAAAGATGGGGGGCGGGCAGTGTGACATGGTCAAAATCGTAGGGTTTGCCATGGTCAATGATTTCGATTTGGATGGTTTTGGGCCCTTGTTTTTCAATGCGAATGGTAAATGTGTTTTGCCCATTTTTCCCGTAACGCATAATATTGGTGCTGGCTTCATCTACCGCCAATTTTAAGTCAAAGAGCGTTTGGGGTTCATTGCATCCCATCGATTTCGCATTTTCTTCAATAAAATCAGCTATTTTACTCAGCCAACGTGTATCCAATTTTGCTTGAAATTCTGCCATAAATGCATCCTTTCTGTCCTACGTTTTATATCGGTCAAAGCGGGGGTAAGCTTAAGCTTCTGTAATTACAATAAATTAAGATGATTGATAACGCTTCCGATAAGACATTAGAGGTAGGATAGGGTTATTATGAAGAAGATCATCATATGGATGTTCATCACTCTTGTGCTGATTTCTTCCAGCAGTTTTGCGGAAAAAGGAAATCGCGCATTAGTGGTGATTGACATGCAACAGTATTTCATAGATGGAAGCGGTTTTGCCAGAGAACCTGCAAATCAAGAAAAAACAAGACAACTTTTTGACGCACAGGTGGAAGCAATTGAGGCTGCAGTTCGTACGGATACGCCGATTATATTTATTGAATATGATCCCTTTGGAACCACAGATGAGCGTCTTAAAAATGCCGCCAGAGGCGCAAAGGATGTTGTTTACTTCTTAAAGAACGATGATGGCATGTTTTCGAATCAGAATTCATTCAGGCAAGAACTGGTAGACTATTTAGGTGAGAAAAAAATTGAAACGCTCATTATGACAGGTGCAAACGGGGGTGCATGTGTTCATGAAAGCATCATAGGGGCTCTTAATAGAAATTTGAGTGTTATCGCCTATGATCAGGCGATTGCTGACTTTAACTATCGAGATTTCAGATATCCTTACGATCAATATTACAGAGACAGAATTCATTTTAGTTGTGAAGATTGCACGTTCCGTGAAACGAGTGTCCTTAGCGAAATTTTTTCAGACGTTAATAGTAATGAAGATCGTAAAAGCGTCAGGGACAACAGCGTTGATTCTCCAGCCATACAAGAAATTTTAAAAAAAATGGATGAATTTCGTCAATTTTTTGATAAAATGAGTCCAAGAACAGAAGGATGTGAAGGATGAAAAAACTGCTTATACTATCACTATGTTTGTTTTCTAATTGGGCATTTGGTGCAAGACTTGATGACGTTAGCATTCTCGATGTGGTTGCTACCAAAGACGGTTTAGAGTTAAAACTTCAGGTCAAAGACGGGCCAAAGGACTCTTATTTCTTTGTCAATGTCGTAAAGAGCGATCGAAATGCATTTGATAAGTTAACTGAGGTCATTAAGAAATTGAAAAAAGGCGATAACTATAAGCTTACATTGGACATTCCAAGCTTTTCAGCCTTTCCACCGGGCAGTTACTACCGCCGTGAGGACATAAAATTTCTAGGTAGCGACCTTTAAGACCTCCAGTTTAAGTCGATGAAAGTTGAAATAGATGCCATTGATTTTACCTGTGGATTTTAAGTCAGGATATTTTAGAGCCTACCTACTTCCACTCAATAACGCTAATATTAGTCCTTGCCATTATTTATCATTTTTGATAACATTTGTTTATGTGGAGAATTCAGGAAAGCCCTGAAGTATATTTTGAGCTTATAGAATCCCCCGAGCTTGTTCAAAAGAAATATATTATTTGGAAAGACTTAGTAAAACAAAGTGGGCCATTTTTACCAGGAAAGGGGTGGAGCACAGAAAAACTTTCAGGCCCATTACAGGGTTTTTACTCAGCAAGGCTTAATAAAAAATGGAGAGTTATTTTTGAGTTTTCTGGAAAAGTAAAAATAGTAGGGGTGAGATCTGTGACCCCACATCTTTATAGCAAAGTATCTAGAAAAATATAAAGAGGAGGATAATTTTATGAAACTAGGACTGCCCAATGAAGCCATTAAAGAGATTAAGGCAATTTTGGCTAAGTATCATGCCAAGTATTATAATCCTCGTATTGTGGCAGAAGTTTTAAGTCGCTCTCAAAGAGTTAAAACTTCCGATACCAGACTTAAGGATTTATCAAAGTTTTTAGACATCAAAGTTAAACCTTCTGAATTTCTAAAAGAACAACGAAAAAGAATGGGATTCACTCTAGCCCAATTAAGTCATTTGACGGAGATTGCTGTCTCTAATCTTTCCACTATGGAATCCGGTAAACGTTCAATGGGTGTTGCGACAGCAAAGAAATTGGCAAAAGCATTGAAAATTCATTATAAAGCTCTGCTTTAAAATGCTTAATTCAAGAAAATCTTAAGTCATTCCGATAAGTTCCATAGCACTATGGCAAAAGTTTCATTTAAAAAAGTTTCAAAAAAATATGGGGAACAAAAAGTTTTGGACGATTTTACCCTGGAAGTGTATGACCAGGAATTTTTGGTTTTGGTCGGGCCTTCCGGGTGTGGGAAGTCCACAACCTTAAGGGTGCTTTCGGGGCTTGAAAAAATACAAACAGGCGAAGTTTTTATTGGTTCAGAATGTGTGAATACCCAAGACCCTAAAGATCGAGACATCGCCATGGTTTTTCAAAACTATGCCCTGTATCCCCACTATTCTGTTTACGATAATTTGGCCTTTGGATTAAAGCTGAGAAAAGTTCCAAAATTAGAAATTCAAAAACGCGTGGGGGAAGTTTCAAAACTTTTACAATTGGATGCGCTTTTAGATCGAAAACCCAAAGCTTTGTCTGGTGGACAAAGACAACGTGTGGCATTGGGCAGAGCCATTGTTCGAAACCCAAAAGTGTTTTTAATGGACGAGCCCCTTTCCAATTTAGATGCCAAGCTTCGTGTGCAAATGCGTGCAGAACTCATGCGACTTCAACAAAAACTAAAAACCACAACCATTTATGTTACCCATGATCAAGTCGAAGCCATGACCATGGGGGATCGAATTGTTATTTTAAATGAGGGGAAAATCCAGCAAGTGGGAACCCCCCATGAAATTTATCATACGCCTAAGAATAAATTTGTGGCTGGGTTTATGGGATCTCCGCCCATGAATTTTTTAGATCGCACCTCTTTTTCCTTGGGCGTTCGTCCGGAAAGTATTTTATTAGCGCCATCTGATGGAGAGCTTTGGGAGCTGAAAGGGAAGTTTCAAATGGCAGAACCTTTGGGGGCAGAAACGCTATATCATTTTGAAGTTGAAAACACGGTCTGGGTGGTTCGAAGTCCTTTGGAATATGACTTTGAAATGGGGCAGGCTGTTACATTACATATCCCAAAAAATAAGATTTATTGCTTTGATTTGAAAAATGCTGGAGCCAGTTGCAATTTAAACGAGAAATTGTTAGGTATGACAAATCTTGAAAGTAAAAATTGAAAAAATAAACGATTGTGAACGAAAGCTTTCGATCGAAGTCCCTTATGAGCAAATCCAAAAACAAATGGATACTTATTATACGTCTTTGGCCAAAGATGTTAAAATAAAAGGATTTCGTCCCGGAAAAGCCCCCATTCAAGTGGTTCAAACGCGGTTTAGTGGTGAAGTGAAGCAAAAAGTCGTTTCTCGGGTCATTGAAGAGGCCTATATCCAAGCTGTTTCAGATCAAAAACTGGTACCGGTTGCGACCCCTCGAATTGAGCCAAAGCCTTTGGAAGAAGGAAAACCTTTTTCATTTACTGCCATTGTCGAAGTGAAACCCGAAGTTGAAGTTAAAAAATACAAAAACCTATCGGCTGAAAAAGAAAAAGTAAATGTAGAAGCCAAACAGGTTGAAGATACTTTAAAACAGCTTCAAGAATCGAAATCTCAGTTAAAGACCGTTGAAAAAGAAAGGGGCGTTGCGACAGGAGATCATGTTGTGATGGATTTTTTGGGGACCTTAGAAGGTAAGAAATTCCCCGGCGGTGAGGCCAAAAACTTTTTATATGAAGTGGGAAGCAAGCGGTTTGTGCCTGGGTTTGAAGAGGGTTTGATGGGAATGAAGCTGAATGAAGAAAAAGATATTTCTGTAACATTCCCCAATGACTATCATGAAAAAAAATTAGCCGGTAAAACCACAAATTTTCATGTCACGCTTCGTGAAATTAAGCAAAAGGAAGTGCCAACGTTGAATGATGATTTTGCAAAAGAATTTCCGGAGTGTAAAACTTTGGCAGATTTGAAAAATAAAGTTGAAAAAGACCTGCACCTTCAGATGGAACAACAAACGAAGCAAAAAATGGAATCCCAATTGCTGGAAAGTTTGGTTTTGGAAAACGAAGTTTCTGTTCCCCCTTCTTTGGTACAAAGGCAATACGATTTTTTGACCGACGATTCGAAAAGAAGACTCCAAAGTATGGGCCTTCAAGGCGGGCAGATGGAGGAGATGCTGCAAAAATGGAATCAAGATCTTCGTCAAAAGGCCTTATTTGATGTAAAGGTGATGTTGCTTTTAGAAGCCATTGTTCGCCAAGAAAAGCTGGAGGCCTCTGAAAAAGATCTAGATGACAGGCTTGAAGCCATCGCCCAGCAAGCCCGTGCCACAAAAGCGCAAGTGAAGAGCCATTATCAGAAAAAAGGGATGCTGTCTCAGATTCGTTGGCAAATTTTACAAGATAAGGCTGTTTCGTTGCTTCTCGAAAATGCCAAAGTTAAAGAAATTCCTGCCCAAAAAGCTAAAAAATAAAAGTCGTTGAAAAGACTGGGTTTTTGCTGTTATAATTTGATTATGCCGTTAATCCCAATGGTCGTAGAGCAAACGAATCGAGGCGAGAGAGCCTACGATATTTATTCGCGTCTTTTAAAAGATCGAATTATATTTTTAGGGTCTCAGGTGACAGACGACGTTGCCAACTTATTGATTGCACAGCTTCTTTTTTTAGAAGCGGAAGATCCAGATAAAGATATTAGTTTGTATATCAATTCCCCAGGGGGGTCGGTCACAGCTGGGCTCGCGATTTATGACACCATGCAATACATTAAACCCGATGTTGCAACGTATTGTTTGGGGATGGCTGCCAGCATGGGAGCTTTGTTGCTCACGGCAGGTTCTCAGGGCAAGCGGCATGCGATGACACATGCCAGAATGATGATTCATCAACCCATGGGGGGCTTTCAAGGCCAAGCTTCGGATATTGAAATCCAGACCAAAGAGATTTTATTGCTACGTAAGAAGTTAAACCAAATTTTAGTCAATCATACAGGGCAAAATATAAAGACCATTGAGACAGATACCGATCGCGATTATTACATGTCTTCGGAAGAAGCTGTTAAATATGGTTTAATCGATAAGGCTGTTTCGCTTCGAAAAACAAGACAACAGAAGTAAACGAAGTCACAAAACGAAGGAGATCCTCATGTCAAACACAGGTGGAAGACGCCAAGATGAATTTGGTAACCTCTATTGTTCTTTTTGTGGAAAGAGTCAAAAAGAAGTTAAAAAATTGATTGCTGGTCCCACTGTGTATATTTGTGACGAATGTATTGATTTGTGTAATGACATTATTGCAGAAGAAGGATCCAAAGATGAAAGTCAGGTTCAGCTTTCAAAGCTGCCCAAGCCTGCTGAAATTAAAGCCATTTTAGATGAGTATGTGATTGGGCAAGAACAAGCCAAAAAGATTTTATCTGTGGCTGTGTATAACCATTATAAAAGAATTAATTCCAAAAAAGGGACGGATGTTGAACTTCAAAAAAGTAATATTTTACTTTTAGGTCCGACGGGAAGTGGGAAGACCTTACTCGCCCAAACCTTGGCTAAAATTCTAAAAGTTCCTTTTACAATTGTAGATTCTACAACGTTGACAGAAGCGGGATATGTCGGAGAAGACGTTGAAAATATTATTTTATATCTGCTTCAAAATGCAGAGTTCGATATTGAAAAAGCACAAAAAGGGATTGTCTACATTGATGAAATCGACAAAATTGCGCGCAAATCAGATAACCCTTCGATTACAAGAGATGTGTCTGGAGAAGGTGTCCAGCAGGCGCTTTTAAAGCTGATGGAAGGCACGGTCGCAAATATTCCGCCCAAAGGGGGAAGAAAGCATCCACAGCAAGAATTTTTGCAGGTCGATACCACAAATATTCTTTTTGTGTGTGGAGGCGCTTTTGTGGGACTTGAAAAAATTGTTCAAGGTCGCTTGGAAGAGCGTGTGATGGGGATTGGTGCAGCCGTCAAAGCCAAGTCTGAAAAAAGCCTTTCAGAAGCCCTGACAAAAGTTCAGCCTGAAGACTTACTGAAATATGGAATGATCCCAGAATTTATTGGGCGAATTCCGATTTTAGCGGCCTTGCATGAACTTTCTGAAGAAGCCTTGGTGGATATTTTAGTGGAACCCAAGAATGCTTTAAGCAAGCAATATATGAAGCTTTTTGAGCTCGAAAACGTAAAACTCAAATTTACAGCCGAAGCCCTAAAAGCCATTGCAGCGCAAGCCTTAAAACGCAAAACGGGAGCGAGGGGCCTCAGATCTATTTTAGAGCAAGCCATGATCGATATTATGTATGAGCTTCCTTCGATGCAGGATGTTCAAGAGTGTTTGATTAATGAGGATGTTGTGTTAAAACAGGAAAGACCTATTTTGATTTATGGTAAAGGTTCTTCTTCGGAAGAAAATACCATGCAAGAGGAAGCTAAGAAAACGACGAAAAAAGTGGAGAGTGCTTAATGCGATATCCCGTTTTGCCACTGAGAGATATTATTGTTTTTCCACACATGGTTGTGCCTTTATTTGTGGGGCGAGAAAAATCAATTCAAGCGTTAGAAGATGCCCTTCAGCATAAAAAAGACGTGCTTTTGGTAGCGCAAAAAAAGGCCAAAACCAATGAACCTGAGATCCAAGATATTTATGAAGTAGGCGTTTTAGGCGCGATTATTCAACTTTTAAGATTGCCCGATGGTACAGTGAAAGTCTTAATTGAAGGTCGCGAGCGTGTTCGGATCTTAAAATTTTTCTCAGGCCAAAAATTCTTTGAAGCGGAAGTGGAACCCATCCAAACCCACGCTACAAAAAATCCAGAAACAGAAGCGCTCGTTCGAAGCGTGAAAGATGGCTTTGAAAGCTATGTTCAGCTAAATAAAAAAGTTCCACCTGAGCTTCTCATGACCATTTCTGCCATTGATGCGGCTGAAAAACTCTCCGATACCATTGTTTCGCATTTGTCGATTAAGATCGAAGAAAAACAGGTCATTTTAGAGATGGACGATGCCAACAAACGTCTGGAAGAACTTTTAAAAATTATTCAAAGAGAAATTGAAATTTTACAAATTGAAAAGCGTATTCGGGGCCGTGTTAAAAAACAAATGGAAAAATCGCAAAAGGAATATTACTTGAATGAACAAATCAGCGCGATTCAAAAAGAACTGGGCGAAAGAGACGAATTTAAAGCTGAAATTTTAGAAATCGAAAAAACACTTAAAAAGAAACAACTTTCTGAAGAAGCCAAAAATAAAGTAAAGCGCGAACTTCGAAAGTTAAAAATGATGTCGCCCATGGCTGCAGAAGCCACCGTGGTTCGAAACTACATCGATTGGATTATTACGCTTCCTTGGGGAGAGCGCACAGAAGATATTACAGATTTAAAGCATGCCAAAAAGGTTTTGGATGAAGATCATTATGGATTAACAAAAGTGAAAGAAAGAATGTTGGAACATTTGGCCATCCAAACGTTAACCCAAGAAATTCGGGGACCTATTTTATGTTTGGTGGGGCCACCCGGGGTGGGGAAAACCTCTTTGGCAAGATCCATTGCTTCGGCTCTCGGCAGAAAATTTGTGCGTGTGTCGCTGGGTGGGGTGCGAGATGAAGCAGAAATTAGAGGACACAGGCGTACCTATATTGGGTCGATGCCAGGTAAAATTATTCAATCTTTAAAGAAAGCAGGGTCTACAAACCCTGTGTTTTTGTTCGATGAAGTTGATAAAATGGCGATGGATTTTAGGGGAGATCCTGCAAGCGCTCTCTTAGAAGTATTAGATCCAGAGCAAAACTCAACGTTTTCAGATCATTATTTAGAAGTGGATTTTGATTTATCTCAAGTGCTTTTTATTGCAACGGCCAATACGTTGTACAATATCCCGCGGCCTCTTTTAGATCGCATGGAAGTCATCCCTGTTTCGGGATACACCGATGAAGAAAAACTTCACATTGCCAAAAATTTTATTGTTCCAAAGCAATTGGAGCGAAATGGGCTTAAAAATCATAAAGTGGATTTTAAAGATGATGCCTTGTTGAAAACCATTAATCACTATACGAAAGAAGCTGGCGTCAGAAACTTAGAGCGTGAAATTGCAAATGTGTTTCGTAAAGTAGCAAGAGAAATTGTGGAACAAAAAACAAAAAAGGTTTCCAAGGTGACACTGAATACAGCTAAAATTCATGAATATTTGGGGTCTGAAAAATTTCGTTCCCAGCAAACAGAAGGCAAGCATGAAGTGGGATTAACCAATGGGTTGGCATGGACAGAAATGGGCGGAGAACTTTTGGAAGTTGAAGTCACGATTATGCCTGGTACAGGCAGACAAACCATTACGGGAAAACTTGGGGATGTGATGAAAGAATCTGCGCAAGCCGCACTCAGTTATGTGAGATCTCGTGGCAATGCTTTGGGTTTAGCGGAAGATTTTTATCAAAAAGTAGATATTCATATTCACGTACCAGAAGGTGCGATTCCCAAAGATGGACCTTCAGCGGGGATTACAATGGCAACAAGTTTGACGTCCGCACTCATTCAAGTGCCTGTAAAAAAAGATGTGGCCATGACGGGTGAAATTACATTAAGAGGCCGTGTGCTCCCGATTGGTGGCTTAAAAGAAAAACTTTTGGCAGCCTACAGAGCCGGCATCAAAACAGTTTTGGTCCCAAAGGAAAATGAAAAAGATTTAAAAGAGCTTCCGCCGAAAGTTTTAAAACAATTACGTGTGATTCCCGTTGAACACATGGATGAAGTTTTAAAAGAGGCATTGCTTTTAAAAAGCCCAGGAAGTTTGTTTACAGAAACAAAGAAGGGGAAAGGGCCGGCGGTGCTTCCTAAAAAACCGTCGTACCTGAACCGCCCTCATATTTCAGGCACAGCGTAAAGCCTGTCATCCTGAGCGCCGAAGGCGCGAAGGATCTCAATTGTTTACAACTTTATTCTTCGAATCCAAAAGCAGAATTTTAGGCGTATGACGTTTGC
>Ga0155199_1072_pt4 | contig 13316 bp, 9 predicted proteins | sample RifCSPhighO2_02_FD_106167 | JGI IMG/M metagenome (GOLD analysis project Ga0155199, IMG submission 106167) | Deltaproteobacteria bacterium RIFCSPHIGHO2_02_FULL_40_11
AAGTTATTTCTGGGTTTCGGGTTTCGTATGGCGGGGCGCAATCGAGCTATCAAATTCGTCCCGATTTAACGTGCTTAGGAAAAATTATAGGCGGCGGACTGCCGATTGGTGCCTATGGCGGGGCGTCAGATCTCATGAAGCACATATCCCCCGAAGGCCCCGTTTATCAAGCCGGAACGCTTTCTGGAAACCCCCTGGCCGTTTCAGCAGGACTTGCCACCCTAAAAGAGCTTTCTAAAAAATCGAGCTATCAAGAGCTTTCAGAAAAAACGAAATATTTTTGCACAAAACTTGAAAACGCGGTTTTAAAATTAAAAGCCCCCGTTCAACTCAATTGGGTAACGGGGATGTTTACTTTATTTTTCTCAAAAAATTCGATCACAGATTTTAAGTCCGCAAATCAAAGCGACACGCAAGCGTATGCAAAGTTTTTTCATTTTCTTCTTGAAAAGGGCATTTACTTTCCCCCGTCTCAGTTTGAAGCCTGCATGATTTCTTTGGCGCACACCCAAAAACAGCTGGATACAGCGCTGAAACATATAACGGATTATTTAAAACATGAATTCAAATAAAAACAATTCCCAAAGCGAAAAAATGCTCAAAAAATATGGCATTGCCACGCTTTTAATTTTTGAACTCGTTGTCTTTGTTGTCCTGGGCTATTTTGGCGGAGATTTTTTAGACAAAAAAGTTTCTTTAGGCGGCCTAGGAAAACTTTTCGGCGCTATTTTTGGATTTATCGTTGGTTTTTACAAATTCTATACGGACGCCAAAAAATTCCTGTCGTGAAAAATTTATCCTTATTCCTATTTATCATTTTGGCGTGCTTTTGGGGCGGATCCTTTGTTGCGATTAAAATCGTTGTAACCCAGATTCCTCCTATCTTTGGCGCAGCGTGTCGCCTGGGACTTGCTTTGGTCATTTTAACCGTGATTTACAAATTGTTTAGAAAGCCCCTTACGGTTCCAAAATCCCACATGAAAAAAATATGGCTCACGGGTATTTTTATGCAGGGACTTCCCTTTTCCCTTCTCTTTTGGGGCGAGCAATATATTTCGCCAGGGTTGGCGGGCATTCTAAATGGAACGGTCCCCCTGTGGACCTTTATATTAAGTCTTTTTATTCTGAGACATGACGAAAAGTTTTCGGCACAAAAATTTGTTGGAATCTTGATTGGTTTTTTGGGAATTTTCATCATTTTTTCTCCCAAAATAAAAGTCGGAGTTCATGAACAAATGTTTATCGGATCCCTTGCGGTTCTTATGATGGCGATTTCTTATGGAATTGGAGGCGTTTTAAATCGACTTACTTTATCCGGAAGCCAAAAAATAAACCGTTATGGGAGTTTGTATCAGCAGCACATTTCTAGTTTTTTATTTCTTCTGATCTTTTCCTTCATTTCAGAGGGATTTTCAGATGTGAGCCCCTTATTCCAGAGCTGGACGCTTGGAGCAGCACTTTTTTATTTAAGTTTCTTTTCAAATGCATTGGCCTGGATGATTTATTTTTATTTAATAGAAACCTGGGGGGCCATTCGTACGAGCAGCGTTACTTACGCAGCGCCCGTGATGGCGCTCAGTACAGATTTTATATTTTTTAAAAACATTCCCCAACTATCTGAGGGGGTAGGTGCGCTCTTTATTTTTCTGGGGATTCTCTTACTTCAATACACTTTTACCTTTAGAAAAAAACAAATTTTAATGCCCCCATCGGTTTAATCTCGGGTAAATTTATGGCTTGCTTCCCCGTGGATGTGTTGGTAATCCGGGAGCCGCGTTTATGGAGAAAATTTATCGAAATCAGATCTTTTTTACAATTGCGTGTGTCTGTGCGAGTCTTTTTTGGAAATCTGCCCCCCTGTCTCTGTCCATTCTATTCGGAGCCGTCGTTTCGCTTTCCAACCTTTGGATGCTAGAAAGGATCTATCGTCAAATCCTTTTGGGCCCTCAAAATAAGGGAATATTATTTGCCTCGGTTTTAGGTAAGTACCTGCTATTAATTGGCATTTTAGGCATTTCCATCATTTATTTTAATTTACATCTTGTGGGTTTATTGATAGGACTATCCACGCTCATCGGAGCAATTTTATGGACCACGGTTTTCAATGGTATTTACTCATTCCGGGATTAAATAAACTTCCCCACTGGGTGTTTGGTGCAGCCCTGGTAAGTTGTATTTTAACCCTTTTATCCATTTTATTTCATAAGGCGCTTCAAAAAAGACAATCCATTGTGATTCCTGATAAAAAGCTTACGCTGGTTTCTTTTTTTGATATCGCCATTGAAAAGCTTTTTGCTTTGTGTGAGTCCGTGATGGGGCATGAGGGTAAAAAATACTTTCCTTTAATCGGGGCGCTTTTCATTTATATTTTTATGTGTAATTCGCTGAGTCTTATTCCCGGATTTTTGCCACCCACAGATAATTTAAATACAAACGTTGCTTGTGCACTGTCTGTTTTTATTTTTTATAACTATCAGGGCTTTAAGACGCATGGCCTTGGCTATTTAAAGCATTTTATGGGACCCATTTGGTGGTTGGCGCCCATTATGATTGTGATTGAGCTCGTAAGCCACCTGGTTCGCCCCGCATCTTTAAGCATTCGTCTTTTTGGAAATATTTCTGGAGATCATATGGTTTTAAGTATTTTTTCTGGTTTGGTTCCCATTGGCGTGCCAGTGGTCTTTTTGTTTTTAGGTTTATTTGTTTCTTTTATTCAAGCTTTTGTTTTCACGCTTTTGTCGATGGTTTATATTTCATTGGCAACGGCACATGATCATTAACAAGGAGGTAACTATGTTACGGAAGTTCATGTTGGGATTGTTCGCATTTTTTGCAACAAATCTATTAACTTTGTCTGCATTTGCTGAAAATGCACAGGATGGAGGCTCTAAGGGGGGCGCGGTGGTTGCTTTGGCTGCTGGACTCGCCATTGCGTTGGCTGCCTTTGGCGGCGCACTTGGGCAAGGAAAAGCTGCCGCAACTGCGCTTGAAGGGATCGCCAGAAACCCTGGTGCTTCTGATAAAATTTTTACGCCGATGATTATCGGTCTCGCATTGATTGAATCACTTGTGATTTACGCATTGGTGATTGCATTTATGCTGGTTCAAAAGGTTTAAGTTCATGGGGTCAGACCCTCTTTAACTTACGAAGGAAATATTTTTCGTTGTGAGAATATTCTTTCTTAGTTTAAGAGGGTCTGACCCCGATTTTCTTTAGAAACTGACCTGTTTGAGATTTTAAATTGGCGGCGATGTCCTCTGGCGCTCCTTGAGCTAGGATATAGCCGCCTTTTTCTCCGCCCTCTGGGCCCAAGTCAAAAATAAGATCGCATGATTTTAAAACATCAAGGTGATGTTCTATGACGAGGACTGTATTTCCAAGATCCACAAGCCTGTGAAGGACAGAAAGAAGCTTTTGGATGTCATCAAAGTGAAGTCCTGTTGTGGGTTCATCTAAGATAAAAAGCGTTTTCCCGGTGGATCTCTTAGAAAGCTCTTTAGAAAGTTTTATGCGTTGCGCTTCCCCACCCGAAAGCGTTGTCGCTTGTTGGCCCAAATGAACATACCCCAAACCTACATCAAAGAGTGTTTGAAGCTTCGTTTTTAAAAGGGGGATATTTTTGAAAAAATCGAGAGCCTCTTCAACAGACATTTCTAAAACGTCAGAAATATTTTTATCTTTATATCGGATTTCCAAAGTTTCTCGGTTATATCGTTTTCCTTGGCAAAGATCGCAAGGAACATAAGTGTTCGGTAAAAAATACATTTGAATTTTTACAAGGCCTGCGCCCTGGCATGTTTCGCAGCGTCCGCCCGGGACATTAAAAGAAAATCTGCCCGCCTTGTACCCTCGAATTTTTGCTTCGGGAAGTCCCACAAAAAAGGTGCGAATGTAAGAAAAAATACCCGTATAGGTTGCAGGATTAGATCTCGGCGTTTTTCCAATCGGAGATTGATCAATGACAATGGCTTGATCAATGTATTCTATACCAGAGAGCGAGGCATATTTTCCTACCTTGGTTTTAGAGTGGTGAAGCTTTTGCGAAAGTGCTCTAAAAAGAGTGTCAATCATCAGCGAGCTTTTTCCAGAACCCGACACACCCGAAATGCCAATAAAAAGCCCCAGCGGAAAAGAAATGTCTAGGTTTTTTAAATTGTTTTCGCAGGCTCCCGTTAGGGTTATTGCCTTCGAGGTTGCCTTTCTTCTTTTTTGAGGAACCAAAATCTCCTTTTTAAAAGAAAGATATTGCCCCGTTAAAGACTTTGGGTCTTTAAGAACCTCTAAAAGTTTTCCCTGAGATACCAGTCGTCCGCCATGAATTCCCGCCCTGGGGCCCATATCAATAATATGATCCGCGTGTTGCATGGTTTCTGCGTCGTGCTCAACGACAATGACCGTATTTCCACGATTGCGAAGCTCTTTTAGGGCACCAATCAATTTTAAATTATCGATTGGGTGTAGCCCAATGGAGGGCTCATCTAAAATATAAAGTACTCCCGTGAGTGAAGATCCAATTTGTGTTGCAAGGCGAATTCTTTGTCCTTCTCCACCAGAAAGCGTCGACGAACGTCGAGAGAGGGTAAGATACCCCACTCCCACTTGAAGTAAGAAGCCTAGGCGGTCTGTAATTTCTTTAAGAAGTCTATCTGAAATTATTTTTTCTCGCTTCGTAAGAGAAAGGGTTTTAAAAAATTCATAGGCTTTTGGAAGGCTTAAATCGCAAACGTCGCTTAAAGAAGTATTTTGAATTCGAACAAACTGCACCTCTTTTTTAAAACGCGTTCCTTTACAGGCCTGGCATGGGATTTCATGGAAAAAATCATATGGGGACAGATCTCGAAGAGATCTGTCCCCAGTAACGGTTTCCAGGTCTTCGGTGTTTAAAAAAGCATCTAAATCATTAAATGCTCCCTCAATGCCAAGGCCCTTGCATTTTGGACAGGCGCCCGCAGCGCTATTAAATGAAAAAAAACGAGGCTCAATTTCAGGAAAACTTAAACCACAGGTTAAACAAGAAAATTTTTCATTAAAAAGCTGTTCGTTGTTTTCTTCATCTTCTACTTTTATAAGGTGCCCCGCTAAAGACAGCGCCGTTAAAACATATTGTCTGAGACGATTTGTTATGTCTGGGGTTACCTTCAGTTTGTCTACATAAACATCGATGGAATGCTTTTTGTTTCGATCCAAATGAATCTCATCTGAAAGATCATACACGGTGCCGTCAATTTTAACTTTTACAAATCCTTGTTCGCGCAACCCATGAAGCTCTTTTTGGTATTCGCCCTTTCGGTCGCGCACAATGGGGGCAGAAAGGATGATCTTTTTATCCGAGTATTTTTTTTGAACGGCATCCATAATTTGGTCAAAAGACTGTGATGTAATTTCTTGATTGCACTGAACACAGTATGCGTGGCCAATGCGCGCATATAAAATTCTGAGGTAGTCAAAAATTTCTGTAACGGTTCCTACGGTTGATCTTGGGTTTTTAGAAATTCCTTGCTGTTCAATGGCAATTGCAGGAGACAGCCCCTGAATCGATTCTACCTCTGGGCGTTTTAAATTTTCTAAAAACTGTCTGGCATAAGAAGAAAGAGATTCTACATATCTTCTTTGTCCTTCTGCATACAACGTATCAAACGCCAAAGAGGACTTTCCAGAGCCACTTACCCCCGTAATAACTGTAAGTTTATTTCTGGGAATTTTTAAAGAGATGTTTTTAAGGTTATGTTCTTTTGCCCCGGTAATTGAAATATAGGCTTGTTTCATAAAAATGAGCAGATTTATAATGTCTGAAGGGTGCTTTCTACAAGGCGTTTAATTTCTTTCAGGCGCTTTGGCGTATCTGCTTCAAATCTTAAAACCAAAACGGGCTGTGTGTTTGAGGCCCGAATAAGTCCCCACCCATCTGGAAATTCAATTCGAACACCATCAATGTCAATGGTGTCATAGCGCGCTTGGAAAAAGTTCTTCGCTTTTTTGACCAGATCAAATTTTTCTTCATCTTTGCAATCAACGCGAATTTCAGGCGTGGCATAGGTTGGTTTTACGTCCGCTAAAAGATCAAAAACAGATTTTTTCTTGAGAGACAAAAATTCTAAAAGCCGAAGGGCGGCATAGATGGCATCGTCATAGCCAAAGTAACGATCTGCAAAAAACATATGCCCGCTCATTTCTCCGGCCAAAAGGGCCTTTTCTTGTTTAATTTTTGCTTTAATCAGCGAGTGCCCCGTTTTCCACATGATGGGGCGCCCACCCAAGGCTGAAATTTTTTCAAACAACTCTCTAGAACATTTTACTTCGCCAATAATGGCCGCCCCAGGGTTATCTTCTAAGATTTGTTTGGCATATAAAATCATAAGCTTATCGCCCCAAAGGATCGCTCCAGTGTGATCTACTACGCCAATTCGGTCTGCATCTCCATCAAACGCAATACCAAGGTCCGCATTCTCTTTTTTTACGGTTCGAATCAGATCTTTTAAATTTTTTTCAACCGTCGGGTCCGGGTGGTGGTTTGGAAAAGTTCCATCGAGATCACAATAAAGTTCGGTGACCTGAATGCCAAGTTTTCTCAAAATGGCAGGCGCAACGTTTCCCGCCACGCCATTTCCAGCGTCTACAACAACTTTAAGTGGGGCAAGGGGTTTAAAATGAGAGCACATATAATTTGTATAGGCATCAATAATGTTAAAAAAACTTAATTTTCCGCGCTTACTCGCCTTTACAAAGTTTTTTGATTCTATGCGTTTTCGAATATCTTGAATTTGTTTCCCATATAAGCTTTCTTTTCGAATACAAATTTTAAAACCATTATATTCTGACGGATTGTGGCTTCCTGTAATTTGAACGCCATTTAAAAAACCCCCTTCAAAAATAGAAAAATACATGAGGGGCGTTGGGCAAACTCCCAAAAGAACAACGTCGATGCCGGTACTTAACAGCCCCTGAACCAGGGCATGAGAATACTTTTCAGACGTTAGGCGACAATCTCTACCAACTGCAATGAGGGACTCTTTTTTTTCGCGTAGAAGCGAGCCGATTGCCTTTCCCAGCTCTGTACAAAAGGAGTCCGAAAAATCAATGTCAGAAAGACCACGAATATCATATTCTCTAAAAATAGATGGGTTTGAAAACGTCATTTTTGTTCAATGGGGGAAAGTTTTTTAATAAAGGCTTCTTCTTTTTTTCGCTTAATCCAGCTTGATAAAACTTTTTGGAATCTTTCGTCATAAAGTTTTTTAAAAATTTCGTCTTTTGCTTCTGTATAAGATTTTGCGCCTTCACGTTTCGCCTCAACCAATTGAATAAGGTGTATGCCAGAAGCACTTGTGAAGGGGGGGCTTAGATCTTTTAAGCGAAGCTTTTTAACGGCCGACTTAAAAGAACCAATTAAATCCTCTTCTCCAAGAAACCCCAAGTCGGAGAAACCCGCATCTTTCATGTGCTTTTCAATGAGCTTATCGGCGGAGGCCCCAAGCTTAAATTCTTGATAAATTTTATCTGCGGCTTTCATCTGTTCAGAAATTTCTTCTTTTGTTTTTGCAGGAAAGAAAATTTGACGAATATGATAGCTTATTTTTTGAGTCCCCTTCTTGTAAGTATTATAATAGTACCCCTTAATGTCTTCTTCAGGGACGGAGATGGAAGATTGAATTTCCCTTTCTAACAGGCGCTGGCGTTCGATATTTTCTTTAATATTTTTTTTGTATTCACTAAACACGACGCCCCGTTGCTTTAAAAAAGACTCTAATTCTTTTTTTTCAATATTTTGGGATTTTAAAATTTGATTAATTTGACCGTTGACGTCTTCTTCAGAGGCTTCAAGCCCAAGTTTTTGAATCAGCTGTTGGGTGAGGCGGGTTTCAATTAAAAGATTTAAAAGGGCGGCGTCTGATTTTAACTCTGGGGCATCCGGAGAGTTTGCAAGTACCTCTTTTTTAAAGGCGTATAAATCAGAAAGCGTTACGATGTCATCATTTACAACGGCAATAATGCGGTCTGTCACTTTGGCGGAAAGCGCAAAAGAAAGATGAAAAAAAATGAGCAAAAACAAAAGCTTACGCATATGACCAACTTTACCAAAGCGACCCTGGGGTGTCAATTGAGACCTCAGGAACTTTAAAATAATCCTAATGAAAAATGGAACCTCCCGACAGGCTCATCTTTTGAGCGGTCGCGGTCGATAATAAAACCAAAGCTCGTACTTAAGGGGCCAACGGGAGTTTGATACGTAAGCCCGGGGCCAGCGGCATGGCGATAGGTGGTTGCTCTTGCGGGGCCATCAAAATAAACATTCCCCCCATCGATAAAAGCTAAAAGACCAAACTGTTTTGTGACGTGAAAACGAAGTTCGGCTTTATAGTTTACAAAAGAGTTTTCAAAGATGCTCTTATTTTTGGTTTCAGAACCAATAATGTCTTCTTCAAATCCGCGGAGGGTAGATCGCCCCCCAAGATAAAATCGCTGGTCTACGGGGATGGGATCGTTTGTTGCAAAGGAATGGGCGTAGCCGCCACGTCCTAAAAGAGCAAGGGTTACAAAAGAAAATGGTGTAATATACCAGCTTGTCGTTACAATGTTTCGCGTAAGATCTACGGCTTCATTGCTGCCAATGGCGGGTAGAAAAAATTCAGATGAAAGGGCGTGGGAAGAGCCCCACCTGGGATTAAAGGGATCGTCCCTGAAATCAAAAAACAAATTTGTGCCTAAAGAGGCAATCGCTTTTTCTTGAATGTCTCGAGTGTCAATGGCCCGAAAAATGTCTCGATAGGCATAGCTATAATAAAAAGAAGTGCTCAAAAAATTCCACAGGTTTTTATCAAGACTAAATTTTCCTTCCCAAGAACGAATATCAAATGGGAGTGTGGCTTCTTTTTTATGTGTGACATTGGTGCGCATGACAAAAGGAATGCCACCCAAATAAGGTTCTGAAAGGCCGGCTTGAATTTCCCGCTCTAAAAACTTATATCCTTGCGTTTTTCGATTGATATCTCCTCTCAGTGAAAGAACGCGATGCCACCCCCCAAGGTTGTGATATGCAATCCCAGTAAACCCATGAAATCCGTCGTCAGACTTAAACCCACCCCCGACTTCATAAATGCCCGGTTTTCTTTCTCGAACATCGATGACAACGTCATTTGCGCCAGCCTGAAACTGCGAAGAAGGGGGATGAATATCGACGTGACTAAAAAGTCCAAGCCGAATTAGGTTTTTTTCGGCAATTTGAATTTCTTGTGGATTCCAGGGCGCCCCGGGTTGTAAATTAATTTCCCTTTCAATGACGCGACCGCGGGTTCGATTGACACCCCGAATAACAATGTTTCCAATTGTGATTTGGTGGCCCTCAGATAAATCAATTTTAATTTCCGCTTTTGTAAAATCATCAGAATACTGAATCAGCGTATTTGGGTCTTTGAGGTGACATTTTAAATAACCATTTTTTTGGTAATGTTGAAGTATTTTTTGTATTTCTAAATCCAGGCGGTAAAGGTTTAGGGGCCCTCCTTTTTGAATTTCAATCAGACTGAGCAAAAAATCTGACTTAAAGTGAATGTTTCCATGAATCAAAACATCTTCAATTAAAGTTTGAGCGCCTTCTTGAATGGAAATGATGGGGGTAACGAGCGTTTTTTCAGAATCCCAATTGATATTTTTAATCTGGGCTTTGGCAAATAAAAAACCACGAGATTTTAATTCATCAATAATAAGTTGAGGCACCCTTTGAAGAAGCTTGGGGACATAGATATTGTTTGAAATTTCTTCTGGGGCGGCGGCATGAATGAATTTAAGATAAAAGTCTTTGTCAAAGTGCACAATATCTTCGAATAAATAGTCTTGTATTTTTACACGCAGCCCCTCTTGAATGGTGAAGACGGCGCTTTTAGTATTATATTTTTTTTCTTCAAGGGTAGCGTAGTTTACTTTCGCATTTACGAAGCCCAAGTTTTGGTATTGAAGCATCATGTGATTGGTTAAGTCTTGGAGTGTAACGCGCGGAATAATTTCTTCAGAGGGCTGATTGAGCGGGGCAAGGAGCGCATAATTATCAAGCTCAAGATTTCCTTTGAATGAAAAAAAGTGTCTGGGGCCGGGCGCGAGGCGCAAAAAAACATGAACGCCGGATTTATCTGGGGTAAATGAAATTTCTTCCGGAAAAAATTTCGCGTCTAAATATCGTTTTTCAAAAAAATACTTTTTCAGCTTAAAGATCTCCCCTTTTAGTTTTTTGGGGGTATAAATATCTCCCTTTGAAATATCCATCCAGCTTTGAATTTTTTTTGATTTTGGGCGCCCCACAGATTCAACCGTAAGCGAAGAAATTTTTGTGGGACCGCCTTCTATAATTTTAAAAACGGTTTTAATTTCGTTTGGCTTTTCAGGTGAAAAAAATTGAAGCTCAATCTTTGTTTGAAAGTAACCCATGTCTTGGTACATTGCTAAAATAGCCCGGGTATCTTTTTGCAGAAGATCTTCATTAAAAATTGATTCCTCGGCCGTTTCAATGCTACGGAGCAACTGAATGTCAGAAAACAGCTCATTCCCTGAAAATTCAATTTCTTTAATGCGCTTTGCGGCCTCAAAAATGAAAGAAAGCTTTAGGGTTCGATCATCCTTTAAAAAAGTATGCAGGTGAACGTTATGAAAATTTTTAGACAGGTAGATTTCTTTTAACAGTAAGTTTATTTTTTGGGAATCAAACGGTGTTTTTTTAAGGGCATAAAGTTTTTCTTGTATTTGGGCGGTAGAGATGTTTTCGGGAATCTGCATGAGAACCTCAGAAATGATTTTCCCTTGGGGATTTTCGGCCGTCACCCCCGAAGGCGTCACCTCCGCGAAGCTTGTCCCCGACAGGCTTAATCGGGGAGCGGAGGCCCAAATGCAAAAAAGTATAAAAATAGTATAGTTTATCTTCATTGAAACTCAATTTGGGCTTTGATATCAACGCCAAGACTTGCATTGTCCTGGAGCTCTTCATCGCTCAGATCTTCCCAAAAGCCCACCACCGAAAAGTTTTTATTTAAATAATATTTAACGTTAAATTCTTTGTCTGCAAAAATTGTAGACCGATCTAAGGTTGAAGAAAAAACGACATCTGCTTTTTGCCCGAGCCTTCTTGAAATTAAAAGCCGTGGAACAGTGGCGTGCTTTGTGTCTGAATAGGAGGGAGACAGCCGAAAGGTTACGCCCAGAGATTTTTGTGTTTCTTGTTCAATTTCTTGCCCAACGCCGCCAAATAAAAAAGATCCTAATTCTAAAGAAGTTACATCAATCAGAGATTGACTTTCAAGGTCTGCGCGAATGGCCCCCAGCGTTAAAAGAGAAACAATGTCTTCGTCAGCAAGTGCGGGAGCGGAAGAAAGTGTCATTTTATAGTCTGTAAGCCTTCCCTCAAGTTGCATGGTAATACGGTAATCTTTAAGGGTAGATTCAGAGTGGATAAAGAATTCAGGATTAATTTCATTCGGGTCATTGAATTTTAAGTGGGCCGATTTCAATTCAAAAGTATTATTTTTAAAATAGGCATTTCCTTTTAAGAGCGTAAGTTCTCCTTGAAGTGTTAATCCTCGGGGATTGCCCGTTAATTGAAGGTCACCCCCTGCTTCGAGAAGCGCAATATTATTTTGGACATGAATGTTTTTTGGGGCGTGGAGCGATATATCTAGTTGATAAAGAGGTTTTTGTGCATCCTGAGCCTTGGGGATGTAGCGCTGTTTTCGAACGCGAAGAATTTGTGATTGCCAATCAATATTTTCTTTATACAGGGCTTCGTGAATGAATAAATTCCCTTTTATTTGGTAGGGGCGCGTCTCCCCTGCCAAAGATACCTCGCCAGACACATTAGAGTATAGCCAGCTAGGATATTGAAGGGCCGTTTCTGTTAGCTGTGCCGTGACATCAAATTGCGCGGGTAGGTTTTTAGGAAAAATAACATCGCCTTGTAATTGAACAGCTCCGCCCCCAATGAGCCCCGTAAATTTATCGATAGAAACTTTGTTTTGGCTAAAACCAAGCGTTGCTTGAATGTTTTCAATTCGACTTGGAAAATGGCGGACTTCCAGCTCAGCCCCCGTGGTCATAAAGTTCCCAAAAAGAATGGGGGCATTTTTATTTCCCTCAATTTTTGCAAAGATTTTTGCTTCTCCAGAACTTTTTTCAATGGCGGGAACCAAGATATTTAAAATTTGTAAATTGATGGGGCCATCCAAGAGAAAGGAAATGTTTTGATTTGCCTGTAAAGAGCCCTCTATTTTTAAATTTGTTTGTGTGCCCAATAAGCGGAAAGGAGAGAGCGCGTAGCGATTATTTTGAATTTCTAAAACAATCTGTTTTTCAACATGAAACGCATATTGTTTTCCTGAAAGTGAAAGGTGTGTAATTTGAATATTCCCCTTGGATATTTTTTTATCTTTTAAGGTGCCTTGTATTTTTGAATGCCCTGAAATGCGACCGTGAACATCTAAAAACTTTTCATGCCAACGGGACAATGCGGGAGCATAATTCAAATCATTGAGCTTAAGATCGAGGGTGTAAGGGAAATTGTCTTTAAGCTCTAGGGTTGATGTAAGGACAATGTTTTCTCCGGTCGCTTCGAGCTTAGCTTTTGGAGCCTGAAGGGGGCCAAAGACGGAAAAATTAGCGTGAACATCCCCCTGCAGAAAATGGGGGAGGCGGTTAAAAGATTCCAATTTTAAATTTTGAGAAACCAATTCAAATTGAACGTTTTGAAAGCCTGTGATTTTTCCGTGGCCTTGCATTTGGCCAATCTGCTTTTGGATGTGGATGTTTTCAAAAGTGGTGTTTTTTTCTTGTTGGTAAAAGTTTGTCGAAACTAAAACAAAGTTCTCATCTAAGAATTGAAAATCTCGCACAGACAGGCCCCCCCGCCCATTAGAAAAGAAGAATTCCCCCCGCGCTTTTTTGGAGGCATGCTGAAAGGTTGCGCTGAGTTCGTAATGGGGGTCTTTTTTTTGAAGACTTGAAGAAACATCCCCCAGATAAATTCCTTGATACCGCACATTCTTTAAATCCAGGCGAGCATAAATAGCGCCCTTTTTGGATTGGGGGTAAATTTCAATTTTGATATTTCCAGAACCATCTAGTTTTTTCGAGGGGCCAAAAAATGTTTCGAGATTAAAAAGAGAGCTTTCTGCGACGAAGGATTTTTCTTGGTTTTGTGTTTTTCGGGAAATTAAAAATGAATTTTGGTTCACCGTGGCAGATCCATGTAAAAAATCCAAATTGGCATTAAAGAAGAATTTTCCATCTGCCAGAAAATCTCCATATTTTGAATGCAACGATAGCTTAGAAATAGAAAGCG
>Ga0155199_1095_pt2 | contig 13278 bp, 13 predicted proteins | sample RifCSPhighO2_02_FD_106167 | JGI IMG/M metagenome (GOLD analysis project Ga0155199, IMG submission 106167) | Deltaproteobacteria bacterium RIFCSPHIGHO2_02_FULL_40_11
TCTAATTTTTTTCGAAGCAGTGCACCAGTTGAAATAAAATGATCATCCAGGCTACTTGCCCAAGATTGCACCACTTGAGGATTAATTTTATCGATGACCCTTAAAATCGCTTTATCCGACCAATCGGAAAGTCCAATATATCGAATTTTCCCTTCCTCTTTTAATTTTTGAAATGTCGCCAAAGCCTCTTCTAAATACAGATCGTTGGGCCCAAAGCTACAATTATGAAAATAATAAATATCAATCACATCTCGATTTAAATTTTTTAAAGATTGTTCACACTGGTGTCGAATATGAATGGGATCATAGGCGTGTTCGGCCGTTCCCAAAAAATAGCCCACCTTGGTGGCAATGATAACGTCTTTTGTTTTTTCTCCCAAACTCTTTGCCAAAAGTCTCTCTGCCTTGCCATTTCCATAAATATCTGCGTTATCAAAATGATTCACCCCTTGATCTAACGCAAAGTGAACGGCAGACATCACCTCTTTTTCATCCACAGCTTTCCACCCACAAGGAATGCCTTGATGATTCACATTCGGGCCCCCCAATGTCCAACAGCCCAGGCTTATTTCAGACACATTTAAATTTGTACTTTTTAAGTTTCTGTATTGCATGTTCTAGTTATAACTTTTTAATCGTTGAATTCAAGGTGAATTCGATCTATATAAACCCTCTTACGATGTCTCAAAAAACAAAAATTCTAGGCGCACTCTTCATTGCACTTGCTTCGGCATCTGTGCTTGGGAGTTATGAAATGGTTCGAAGCCCGACCACCGTTTTATTTAAAGCAACGTTTGGCACACACTATTTGCCGGTTGTAATGGCCATCATTCCTTTGGCCGTAATTGCGGTTGTTTATCTTTATGGGATTTTGCTCTCTTATCTGGGGCCCAGAAAAACACTTTTTACAACAACCCTGGGGTCTGCGGTCATCATCGGCCTTTCTTATTGGGCACATCACGCTGGATTTAAATTTGCCAGCGCCTTTTTATATGTTTTTAGACAAGCTTATATTGTCATTCTCATTGAACAGTATTGGTCTTTTATTAATTCCACTTTCGATCAAAAAATAGCACGAAAGTTAAATGGCCCCATTGCAGGCATCAGTTCGATTGGGGCTGTCTTAGGCGGTATTTTTGTTGGGAAATATGCCCAGAATTTTGGAGCTGCCGAACTTATTTTAGGCGCAAGCGTCTTTTTACTTCCCGCTGCTTTTCTCTCCGATATTGCTTACCGAATCTGTGGCGAACCGAAAGCTTCACACACAGAACAAGAAGGCAAAAAGGGACATTTGCATTTAAGTCTTTTTAAAACCTCTCCCCTTTTAAGCTTACTTTTCGGAATCATTCTTACCACGCAAATGTTTTCTGTTTTTTTAAGTTTAATTTTTCAAAATATTTTGCAAGACATGATCCCAAACGTAAACGCCCAAACGGCCTACTTGGGAAATTTTTATGCCACGGTGAATGGCGTCGCTGCATTTTTCCAGTTTATTGCAGCCCCGATTTTCATGAGTATTTTCCCCATTCACATCATTCATCTTGCAATCCCCTTGCTGCATCTTGTGATGGCGGGGCTTTTGATGTATTCGCCCACGCTGGCTTTGGCAGGCGCCGCTTTTTTAATTTTTAAATCTGTGGATTATTCTATTTTTCGCGCTTCTAAAGAAGTGCTCTACATCCCGCTTTCTTTTGATGCCAGATATCGCGCCAAAGAAATGATTGATGTCTTTGGCTACCGCTTTGGAAAAGGAGCAACTTCACTTGGGATTACGCTCATTCAAAGTGCTGGATTGATTTTAACGCCCTTTTTTACGTGGGGAGCTCTCATGGCAACAGCACTTTGGGTGGGGCTGATTTTCCCAATTGTAAAATACATGCCACGACGGATGAAGGAACCGACTGTTTAATTTTGAAGGGCTTTACGCAACAATTGAAGTTTGTGTGAAAAGTTTTTTGAATTGCCTCTCAGCAATGCTTGAGAAAATCCACCCAGTTTATCAATGGTACGCATGGCGTTCGAAGTAACACGCACACGAACCGTACGATTTAATTCAGGAATAAAAAATCTTTTTGAACGCATATTTGGGTTTTGACGCGTTCTGGTTTTATTATTTGCGTGGCTTACCTGATTTCCTTTCAGGGGCCGAATACCTGTAAATTCACAAACTTGTGCCATGTCTTTTTACCTAATTCTTTTTCGGGTTGGGCATTTTCTTTTCTTTAAACTCCACATGCTTTCGAACAACCGGATCATATTTTTTTAGACTTAGCTTCTCCGTCGAAATCTTTTTATTCTTCGTTGTGTAATAGCTAAACCCTGTTCCCGCCGTGGATTCTAATCGTATAATCTCTCTCATAAGAAGCTTTGGTTTTAGCGGGTTTGTACTTTAAAATCAATCATTTTTTTATGGTGCGCGGTGCAGGTCTCGAACCTGCGGCCTCTGCCGTGTGAAGGCAGCGCTCTACCGCTGAGCTAACCGCGCAAAAAAACCGTTCTATCCATAACTTAAGCCACCCCTTCCAGTCAATCATCACACCAATTTTCTTAAAAATTGGCTCATAGGCATCGTATATACCTTCCCCCCAACCATCTCGTGACACCTTATCTCTTTACCAGACAAAAGAAGTTGAACCCCCGTATTGCAAGGAAGCATTGGAAGGAATTTTTTCCAAGCAGGTACAGGTTGATGGCTTTGACTTTTAACCTCAATGGGCAACCACGGTTCCTTTTCTCGCGTAATCAAAAAATCAATTTCTTCCTTTTCTTTATTTCTTAAATAGTGAAGTTCGAAAAGCCCTTCTCCCGTGTCTGTCCAAAAATGACAGGCCTTCAAAAGATGACAAGCAACTAAATTTTCTAACCTACTTCCCTGAGATTTTATTTCACTATAATCCCAAAGGTAAAGTTTGTTTTCTTTTTTTAAAGATCGTTTAATTGATTTACTATAAGGTGAAATACGAAAAATATAAAAAAGTTCTGAAAGCATATGAAGCCATCGTTTAACAGTATCAAAACTCACTTCTAAATCTTCCCGTAAAGAATTAATACTGAGCAAAGAACCAACACGTTCAGGAAGCAAAGCGGCTAACATTTCAATTTGACTCAGTTCTGGAATGCGACTTAAATCTCGCACATCTTCTCGAATAACCTTTTCCACTCTATTTTGTCGCCAGAGACGTGCTTTTTTTATATCTTGCTGTAAGATCGGCTGTGGAAATCCTCCAAACATTAAAAGCGCATTCAATATAGAACGGGCTTCTTGAGTCGGCCTAGAAACATCCTCTAAAATCATTTGAAAAAACTGATCCGGCTTGGATGGTAACGACTTTAACAATTCTGCCAAACTAAAAGGATGGAGCCTAAAATGATAATATCTTCCCAAAAGGCTATCTCCCCCTTTTTTATACACATTTAACCGTGCACTTCCCGTAACAAGAATATCTGCCGGTGTTGTAAGGGTATCAAAAACACCCTTCAACGACCGCTTCCATCCTTTCGCCTTGTGGATTTCATCTAAAATAATTAAGGGGATTTTTCTTTTTGGAATACCTTGAATAATATTTTTGGGGTTTTTTGCCCACAAACGACGAAACTCTATGTCATCCCAATTAAAATAGTTTCCGACCTCATAGGTTTGAAGATAAAGCTTCGCAAGGGTCGTTTTACCACACTGCCTGGGACCTGAAAGAAAGGCCATTTTATGGTCCAAAAATGCAATATCTTTAATCCAAGGCGTAAGGTAGCGTTGTCGCATATGACTATATTACGATCAGATACGAATAAAGTCAATATCTGACTTTATTTTGGTCTAATGTGAATTTGTACAGATTTCGCAACTTAAGCAATGGGCTGGTGTGGACGCACTTCCGCCGGGTTAAAGGTAATGACCTCGGCCAAATTTCCCTTCCCATTCATTTTATGTTCCTCTTGCTTGCTGAGGGTTTCGTACACCAAGTCTGCCACGCGGTCGAGATCATTTTTTCGGCTCACCACATTTAAGTTTTCCGTATCCACAATCAAAACACGGCCGAGCTTGTAATTTTTCACCCATTCTTCATACCGCTGATTGAGTCTTTCAAGATAAGGTCGTGGGATTTCTTTTTCACAACTTCTTCCCCGGCTACGAATTCTGTGTTGAAGGGTATCCACAGAAGCTCTCAAATAAATTAAAAGATCCGGGGATTTTAAGTAACTGGTCATGCAATAAAACAAAGAAAGATAATTTCTGTAATCTCTCTCATCAAATTTCCCTTCGTAATACAAATTCCTGGAAAAAACTTCTGCATCTTCGTAAATCGATCGGTCTTGAATCACAGTTTGGGGTTCTTCAATCATTCTTTTATGATGTTCAAATCGTTTGGATAGGAAAAAAACTTGTAAATGAAACGCCCAATTTTTCATATTCTCATAAAAATCAGAAAGATAGGGATTTGTATCGACCACTTCATAATAAGGCTGCCATCCAAATCGGCTCGACAAAAGCCCGGTTAATGTCGATTTCCCAACCCCAATATTGCCTGCAATCGCAATAAATTTCTTTTTCACAACACGTCCTCCTTCATCCTGGGTCTGACCCCATATCGTTTTTTTGTTTTACTTAAAACCAAATCCTTAATTTTTGAATACGTCTGTCGATTAAACACAAAATCCATGTCTGAAGCGTCAATGGTTAAAACTTCTGTTTCATCATACTGCTTAAAAAAATCGTCATATTTTTGAACCAGTTTTTGAATATAATCTCGCTGCATTTGACGCTCAAAAGAACGGTCCCTGAGCTGAATACGACGTAAAAGGCTCTCTGTGTCTGCTTTTAAATAGATAATTAAATCTGGAATGGCGACCCTTCGATTTAACGGACGATAAACAGAATCGAAAATTTCTAAATCCTCTTGGTTTAAGGTAATGCCTGCAAAAATTCTGTTTTTGGCGAACAGGTAATCAGAAATCAATAAATGGGTGGAGTGCAAAAGCTCATCCACCAGTTCTCGCTGCTGCCGAAACCGGGATAATAAAAAAAATGTTTCGGTATTAAAGGCATTGGCTTGAATATCTTTATAAAACCCACCCACCAAAAATGGATTTTCTTCCACAATTTCCAGGTAAGTTTTTGCAGATAAATCTTTAGAAAGGAGTTCCACCAACGTGGTTTTACCCACGCCAATGACACCTTCTATAACGATATATCGATAGGAACTCACAACGTGAGTTTGATCTTAAAAAAAACTGGAAGCGAGTTCAACTTATTTCGAAGAACAAAAACGGGGTCAGATCCCTTAGCATAAAAAATATGCTAAGGGATCTGACCCCAATGCACAAACGTCGGGCACATTGCATACCCGACGTTTGTAAGTGTTTGTGTATCGTTGTGTTATTTGATGCGTTATTGAATCGTATAAACGGGCTCAGGGTTTCCAACCAATGACATCGTGGCATCCCCTGTTCCACACCAACCATAGCCTTCGCGAACTTCTGCTTCCCAAACATAGGGTTGAAGATCGTCGCAATATCGCGTGCTGTGGTCTGTTAAAACAATTGAAACCCGTCTTAAAATCGGTGCTGTATCATTTTGGTCTTGAACTTTTTTATGGATATCAAAATAAGCCGTTTGAATCATGCCTGTTAAATTAGGGGCATCTGTATCGACTGGAAGCTCTGCAACATACACGGTTGAACCACATTCAATTTCTTCAATATGTGTAATTTCAAGCTGTTCTGTTGCAAAAGCAGGACAATAGGCACATAAACCATACTGCAATGTCAGTCCTGTGGGGTTTTCTTCTCCATCTCTTTTTGTGAGCGTTAAAGAAACATCCACAACGCCTTCAAACTGTTCCGTGCTTGCGATTTTATCCATCGAAGCTTTCCAAATGGGACGTTCCCACGTGGGGTCGATAATGGCCTGTGAATGGATGGCATAAAATACGCCAGCCAATATTAAAAGTTTTTTCATTGTATTACTCCTTCTGTCATTCCCGCTAAGCGCGAGAATCTGTTTCTTGTTCAAATTTTGGGCTTTGCCCAAACACCTTATAAAAATTGATACCTTCTGGTGTTCTTATACAAAAAGTAATTGATAATTAAAAATTATTAAATATACTTCGAGATCATTATGATTCTTAATAGGATTAACCTCAATCACTTGCGTCTTTTTGAAAGCGTGTATCGAACCCGCAGCATGACAGAAGCCGCAAAAGAAAATCATTTAACCCAATCGGGGATCAGCCAACACATGAAGTCTTTGGAAGATACTTTAGAAATGAAACTCTTTGACCGCATTCGTCAAAAAATTGTCCCCACCCAAGCGGCAAACAAACTCCATGAAATGTGCGCTGTGGAACTCCATAAAATGGAAGAAGCCCTTTTAGCGCTCAAAGGCCAATCTCGTGCACTGACCGGAACGCTTTCGATTGGCATCCCCTATGAATTTGGGAATAACGTCATTATGCCCTTGGTCAGTCGTATTTTAAAACAAAACGCTGAAATTCAAATCAATATTACCTATGGGTATGCTTATGAAATGAATACACAGATTTTAAATGGAGATCTTGATTTTGCATTCGTAGATTCTTTTGGGTTTGATCAACGCATTACAACAAAAGAAATCTATCGAGAAACCCTTATTTTATGTGCCAGCCAAACCTATTTAAGCACATTTTCAAAAATACAAGAATCCAAAAGTTTTTTTGAGTCGTTAGACTATATCGATTATCTTTCTGGAGAACCTGTCCTTCATATGTGGTTTCAACATCACTTTCCAAGAAAGCACTTTCATTTAAATACCAGGGCAACTGTTTCTGGCGTTTCAGGTGTCGCAAAACTCATAACGGAAGGCACAGGTGTCGGCGTTCTTCCTCTACACCATATTCGAAAATTGCAACACAAAGCCGACGACTTTTATTTATTTAAAGGAAAAAACAAACCCCTTCAAAACATCATTAGCGTTGCTTACTTGAGAGAAAAAACACATTCCCATACCGTTCGACATATTTTGGAATGGTTTATTCAAACCCTTCAGCTCCCTAAATAAGAACTGACCCGATCGGAAAGAAATTTTGCTTGTTCAATGCATTGCGTGGTTGAAACGCCATTTAAATAATTCCCACAAACATACAGCCCTGGATATTGTTTTAAATGGTTAAAAATATTTTTTCGCCGCTCTACATGTCCAATATTGTATTGTGGAATGGCCTTCATCCATTTTTTCTCATGCACCATCTTCGGTTTTCCTTGAATTTTAAGCATGTAAGAAAGCTCGCTTTTAATTTGATTCAAAAGCAAGGGGTCTCCATAGGCAGTTGGATCTGTAGCCCCGCCCACCATTACGGTTAAGAGCTTATGATCTTCGGGAGCTCTGTTTGAAAATAAAGAAGAACTCCACAAAACACCCAACGTTCTTTTCTTTTGACTTCTGGGAATTAAAAATCCAAATCCTTTTAAAGGATGTTTTATTTGCGCTTTTTCGTATCCAAAGTGAAATACACACAGTGACGTATAGGGGACACCTAAAAGTGCTGTTGCCAAATGGGAATCAAGTCGCTGAAGTACTTCTGCCGAAACATAGGCAGGGGTCGCAAAAATAACAGACCGTGTTTCCAATTGTTTCTCTCCTTGGGGGCCTTCAAACGTCAGCGTATAAAAATTCTTATTTGTTTTTTCAATGGATAGCACATGATGATTCAAATACAGATTTGAAGAAAGCATTTTTGAAATTTCAAGGGGAAGTTGTTGCATTCCCTGTGGAAATGAAAAAAGACGTCTATCTTTTTTTTGTTTGGATTTCAGCATGCCCACAAAAATACTGCGATGACGCCGTTCGAGTTCCACCAAGTTTGGGAAGCAAGCATTGGCACTGAGCTTATCGATATCGCCCGCATAAATACCGCAAACGAAACTATCGACCAAAATGCGTGTGCCTTCTGGGCCAATTCTTTTTTGAAAAAATTGCCCCACAGTTTCATCGCCCCGGCCTTTGGAAACCAAAGGCTCGCACAAAATTCGAAGCTTGGAACTGAAAGACAAAAGCCCACTTGTAAAATAATGAAACGGATTTGTCGGAAGCCGGTACAGCTTCCCCTTACGAAAGATAAACCTTTTTGAAGCATGCTTTTGGGGAAACACCATTGATTCTGTAAGCCCCAGGCTTTCAACCATTTCTTGAACGGGGTCTGTAAGCCCCATATAGGTATTGGGGCCTTCTTCTAAAAGGTAGCCTTCTTTGTGGAGGGATCGAATCACCCCACCGACATGCTCTGATTTTTCAAAAAGAGAAACATCCAATCCTTTTTTCTTTAAGTAAAAAGCTGCGGCCAATCCAGAAATACCGGCTCCAATGACCACCACATCGCGCTGCATTAGGATGCCCCCCGAAGTTCATTTAAAACCAAGTCTTTGAGTGCTGCAATAAATGTAGGCTGGGTATTCAGCGATTCCACACGTTTTACATAAGGATAGCCCAAGGCCTTCGCTTCTTTTTGATATAAAATATCAATTTCATACAACGTTTCAACATGGTCCGACACAAATGAAAGAGGAACCAAAATCAGGGCGTGATCTGTGTCAGAAGATAATTTTTTGAAAAGATCTAGGGTTGAAGGTTCCAACCATTTTAAATACTTTGTGCGACTTTGATAAGAAAGGTGCCAACGTTGAACGCCACGTAAGTTTTTAAGCATCAAGTGACAGGTTTCATGAATTTGTTTTTCATAAGGATCCCCTTCCAGAATCCATTTCACAGGTAAAGAATGCGCACTAAAAATGAGGTGAAATTTGTTTTTGTATTTTTCAGGTAAAGCATCAATTTCGCGCTGAATGTTCTCCGTAAAAGCCTCAATGTATTTGGGGTGATGATACCATTCATAAATGGGGTGGAGCTTTATGGAATTGGCCGAAGGCATGACGCGATAAAAATCCCCATAACTCGAATCCATCGTTGCTTTGGACCGCTGTGGATAAAGCGGCAAAAGCACCAAGTCTGTAATGCCGTCTTTTCGAATTTCTTCGAGTGCATCTTTCACAGAAGGCTTCCAATACCGCATCGCCGTATATGTTTTTAAATTGGGATAGTCTTCTTTCAAAGAAGCTTCCAGGCTTTCGGCCTGCGCGCGTGTAATTTTTAAAAGTGGCGATCCGCCACCAATCGCCCGGTAATATCCTTCAGACATTTTTTGCCTTCGGCTGGCAATAAAATGGGCTAAAGGTTTTTGAAGGATTTTGGCAAAGGGCACGGGAATAATTTCGGGATCTGAAAAAAGATTGACCAAAAAAGGTTTTACATCTCCAATTTTTTCGGGCCCGCCTAAATTAAAAAGTAAAACGCCTGGCTTCATACGGTTCTCGAATACCGTTTTGGGGATTTTTCCATTTGCATTTGAAAATACTGATCAAACACCATACAAATGTTTCGAAGAAAAATCCGCCCGATATCTGTCACTTGAATTTTTTCTTTGGAAATCTCTAAAAACCCATCTGCGACAAGCTCTTCACATAAGTTTAATTCTTTTTGGAAGGATTCAAAAAATGAAATCCCATGTTTTTCCTCAATGTCAGAAATTTTAAGATTTAAATTACACATGAGTTCCCAAATGATATCTCTTCGAAGCAGATCATCTTGGTTCAACCCATATCCTCGCATGACAGGCAATTTATTTTGATCCAGATCTTTATAATAATGCGCGAGCTTTCTTTGGTTTTGAACATAGGCATCTTCTAATTCTCCAATGGCAGAAACCCCAAACCCAAATAGGTCCGTATCGCGTTGCGTGGTATAGCCCATAAAATTTCTTCGGAGGGTTCCTTTTTTTTGTGCGCTCACAAGCTCGTCTTTGGCAAGCGCAAAATGATCAAATCCAATCGCTACATAGCCTGCCTTTTCAAAAAGCTCTAAGGCCGTACACAATAATTCCAATTTTAAATCGGCCTGGGGAAGCGACGCCATTGGAATTAATTTTTGCCAGGGAACCATCCAAGGCACATGGGCATAATTGTAAAAAGCAATTCGGTCGGGTTTGAGTTCTAAAATACGACTTAAGTTTTCTTGAAACCCTTTTTGGGTTTGGTAAGGCAACCCATACACAAAATCCATATTAATGGATTCAAATCCAAGCTTTTTTGCCTGGTGATGAAGCGTTAACGTTTGTTCATAGGTTTGATTTCGATGAATCGCGGCTTGTACTTTTTCATCAAAGTCCTGAACCCCCATACTGAGCCGATTAAATCCCAAAGATTTTAACATTTTGAGATGATCGAGGGTTGTGACTCTGGGATCCACTTCTAAAGAAATCTCTGCATTCGAAGACAGGTGAAAATACTTTAAGTAAATCCCAAACACTTCTTCCATTTGGGCAGGCGTTAAATAAGTTGGCGTACCGCCCCCCCAATGGAGCTGCGACACTTCATAATTGAGAAGATCTTCTTGCAAGAGCGAAAGTTCTTTTTTTAAATATTGAATATACGTTTGAGCGATTTCTTTTTTCTTTGTAATCACAACATTACAGGCACAAAAATAACATTTCTCTTCGCAAAAAGGTAAGTGGGTGTAAAGGGCGACTTTTCGATTGGGTTTTTTTTGAAGTTCTTTTAATTTTTTTCGGGTGTCGATTTCCCCAAATGAATCCGTCCACTGAGGTACCGTTGGATAACTCGTATAACGCGGCCCTTGTCGGTCATACTTTTGGATCAGTTTTAAAAGCCGATTAAATTCCATCTCTTACCATATCCACCAAATAAGACACATGGTCTGTGGGGGTGGCCTTTAAAACGCCATGCCCTAAATTAAAAATATGGGGGTGGCCTTTCATTTCTGCTAAAATTTTTCGTACTGCTTCCCGAATCCTTTCTTTGGAGCCATTTTGTAAAATTTCTGGGTCTAAATTCCCTTGTAATACAGTTTGGGAACCGAATACATCTTTTGCTTCTTTTAAAGTCAAGGACGTATCGATGCTAACGATTGGCGCTTCCACTTTTTGAATATTGTAAATATGTTTCTTGGATCCCTTGGCAAATAAAATCACAGGAATTTCGGATTTTAAGGCATCCACCATCTTTTTTTCATACGGAAAAGCAAATTCCAAATATTCGCTTTCAGACAAAATCTCGGCCCAGGTGTCAAAAATCTGGATCAAATCTGCCCCCGCCAAAACTTGCGCTTTTAAATATAAAATAAAACTATCGGTTAACTTTTCTAAAAGCGCTTTCAAAACGGCTGGGGTTTCTTTCATCATTTTTCGAACCCTAGAAAAATCATTGGAATGTTTCCCTTCAACCAAATAACTGGCCACCGTAAAAGGGGCGCCACAAAAACCAATCAAACTTGTTTCAGGGCGAATTTCTTTTTTTAAAATTTGAAGTGTTTTTAAAACATAAGGGACATGTTCTTCAGGGGAAAGCGCCGTTAAAAAATCCACATCTTTTTGGGTACGAATCGGTTTTTTTAAAACTGGCCCGGGGGCAAAATCGAGGTCAACGCCCATCCCAATCGTTGGCGTCATAATGTCTGAAAAAAGAATCACCCCATCAAACGAAAAGCGCTTGTAGGGCTGAAGCGAAATCTCAGCGGCCAGCTCAGGATTCTGGCACGATTCTAAAAAACTGTATTTTTCTCTAAGGCTGCGATATTCCTTAAGATATCGGCCTGCTTGACGCATCAACCAAATGGGTGTTATGTCATGTTTCTTTAAAGATGCAACTTGGAGCAAAGGTTTTATATGCATAGACGCTATTTGCCATACTTATGATAGAAGAACAACCTCAAAAAACAGACGATCACTCAAGGATTAATTCCGCGGGCTTGGGTAACCAAGTATGCCTTGCCGCCCACACGTTCAATGGCGCGCATCACTTTCTTTTCACGCCCGGGCGCATAAATGACCATGGTTCCCCCTAGCCCAGATCCATTCACTTTACATCCCAAGGCTCCGGCAGATTTTGCCGCTTGAATCATTTTTTCAAATTTTGGGGTCGAAATTTTTAAATCATTTTTTAAAATTTTATGGTGCGCGTCTAACATCTTTCCAAACTGTTTTACATCTTTATAGTTTTTTTGAATGAACATTTTTTTGGCTTTTAACGTTAAATCGCGATTTCGAAGCGTGGCTAAAGCCATTTTTAAGTTTAATGTTTTCTGTTTAAACTTTTTTGCAATTTCCAGAACAGATGTCTTTTCAATTTTAAAATTTTTTATTTTTTTTGAAATTTCTTTAAGCCCAGCCAAGACTTTTCTCTTATTTTCTCGAATATGCCCTACGGTATCTTTTTTAGGCTCCAGGGAATCTGCTAAAATAAATTGCTGTGTAGGTAAATGCATGAATTGCAGCGTGACAGGATACAAATTCGACTTCGGTTTTTGATTTTCCAGATAAATGGCTTCGCCAAAGCCAATGGCAAAGTGGTCCATTCTGCCGCCGGCTTCCTGAAACTCCCAAACTTCGGTTTCAAAACCCATTTTCGCAATTTCAAGTGCATTCCACATGAGTGAACTTTGTTCCACCGTTAAAAGCATTTTGAGCCAGGCAATCACCAGCGCGGAAGAACTGGACGCTCCCGCATTCACAGGAATGTCACTTCGAATTTCAAAATCAAAACCTTTTTGAAATTGAAACCCTCTTCGTTTTAAAACATTCACTCCAGCTCTTAAATAATCCCTTGGTTTTTGATATTTGAGCGCCCGGGACGGCACAAAAGCATCTTCTTCCCCGATATCTGGCATTAAAATGCGAAACTTTTTGTCTCGCCTGGGAGTGGCAGAAATTTTCATGCGAAGGTCAATGGCCATCGTCATGACCGGTAATCCCAGATAATCGCTATGCTCTCCAAATAGGCAAATTCGACCGGGGGCAGAAACCTGAAACAAGGGGGTTTTCATATTTTATGATCATAACCCGCTTACGATATAAGATTAAACAAAATTTAATGTACCTAAAACTTCCGTATTAGCTTTTCCAATAAATCTGTCGCCTGCGTAGGGTTTAGATCTTCTGTTTTTATTTTTTCTCTCAAATTCAATAAGGCCTTTAGGGCATCGTACACGGCATGTTTTTTTGCTTTTTTTACAATTAATTTTAAATCACATTCTTTTTTATCTAAAATGAATAAAACATTTTGGGCGTCAAATGTAGATTTTCCCCATTTAAATGCGTTCAAACGATCAATCACCAAATCTTCTGCTGAAATAATTCGAATGGGAATATTTTGATATATTATTTCCTTAAATTTTTCTTCTGCCGAAAGCTGACTGGCAGGAAATTCAATAACCAGCTCAAAGGGTTCATGAATAAACAA
>Ga0155199_1068_pt4 | contig 12969 bp, 11 predicted proteins | sample RifCSPhighO2_02_FD_106167 | JGI IMG/M metagenome (GOLD analysis project Ga0155199, IMG submission 106167) | Deltaproteobacteria bacterium RIFCSPHIGHO2_02_FULL_40_11
TCTGGAGGCCAGGGAATGGGCCAAGGAAATTCGCCATCTCCTGGAGGCGGAAATGGGAAAGGCCATTCGGGGTCATCTTTGTCATCATCGTCGTCGTCATCGTCATTTTTACGAAGATAGATAAAATGATTGGGTTCGGCATATTCCACAAAGGGAAGTGCTCTAAATTTGTATAATGTTTTTTCCAGTTCTTCTTTTTCCACCGTTACAATCTTCAAAGTTGAAACCAGTTGGAGGTGTTCCAGTTTTAAAACATGAAGCTCATCCATCAGAATGTTCATATCCAAAGTGGAAACCGTATCTGCCTTAAACTTTACAAGAATCTGATTCTTCGCAAATTGTGGGGATGTTGCAAGTCCCTGGGATGAAAAAACGAGAAGTATCGTGAGTAGCCAAAAACAGAATGCTTTATACATGAGTGCTCCTTAAATTGAACTGCATGTTAAAACCTCTACAGTATAGCAAAGGCAAATTTGCTTTGTAAATGATTTGACACGATAAAGTGAATTCGTCATCCTAGAACTATGTTCGATTTTTTAATTAAAGGCGCAACTGTTTACGATGGGAGTTTAAAACCCCCTAAAAAATGCGATGTCGCCATTCAAAAAGATAAAATTGCGAAAGTTGGTTTGATTTCCGAGCCTGCGCGTAAAACGATTGATGCAAAGAATCTCATTTTAGCGCCCGGATTTATCGATATTCACTCACATTCTGACTATTTTTTACTCATTCAGCCCACCGCAGATAGTCATCTGACCCAAGGCGTGACCTCTGAAATTGGTGGAAATTGCGGCTATTCGGCTGCCCCCATCTTTGGAGAAGCAAAATTACGTCGAGAAGAGGAGTATCAAAAATATTATAACTTAAAATTGGGTTGGCAGTCGCTCGATGAATATTTCAAGCGCTTAGAAAAAACAAAAATTGCACTCAATTACGGGCACTTGATTGGACACAATACCCTTCGCCAATCTGTGATGGGAACAGTGAATCGTAAAGCAACATCAGCGGAAATTCAAAAAATGATAGAAGCCTTAGAAGAAGGTCTAAAACAAGGCGCTGTTGGCCTTTCCACAGGATTGATCTATCCGCCCGCATGCTACGCAGACACAGAAGAAGTGATTGAGCTTGCCCGAGTTTGCCAAAAATACAATGCCATTTTTTCATTTCACATGCGAAGTGAAAGTGACCGCTTGGTGGAGGCCGTGAAAGAAGTTTTAAATGTGGCTCAAAAAACCGGGGTTCGGGTTCAAATTTCGCATTTAAAAACTTCGGGGCAAAGAAATTGGCCTAAAATTTCAAAAGTTTTTTCATTGATTGAGGCCGCGCAAAAGAAAGGCATTGATGTTCAATGCGACAGATACCCCTACACAGCTTCCCAAACGGGGCTCATGCAGGTTTTGCCAGAATGGACTTACGAGGGAGGTCCCGAAGGACTCATTCAAACATTAAAAGACCCCGAGAAAAGAAAAAGAATCATTTCAGAAATTAAAGCCACCCATCCGCCCGAGGAAGATTATTTTAATAAGGTTTTGATTATGGAAGTCATGAGCGAGAAAAATAAAAAATACGAAGGCTTAACACTTTCGAAAGCAGCTGAAACAGCTTCAATGGGTGTATTTGAATTTTTATTTCAGCTTTTAACCGAAGAAAAAGCGGCGATTTCCGCCATTTATTTTACAAGGTCTGAAGACAATTTAAGGCAGTTTTTTTCCAAAGATTATATTTTTGTTGCTTCAGATAGCGGATGTCGGGCGATTTGCGGCCCTCTTTCCAAAGGAAAACCACATCCCAGAATTTTTGGAACCTTTCCGAGAGTGATTCGAAAATATGTCAAAGAAGAAGGTGTTTTTACGCTATCTCAAGCCATTCATAAAATGACACTTCAGCCAGCCATGCGGTTTCAGATCAAAAACAGAGGCGCAGTTCTGGAAGGCTATTATGCAGATTTGGTGTTATTTGATTTTCATAAAATTAAAGACCTCTCAGACTTTTTAGATCCCTTTCATTACGCCCAAGGCATTCAATATGTTTTTGTAAATGGAAAACTTGTTTTGGATCAAAAGCCTGAGGTGAGAGAATGTGCGGGAAAAATTATTCGTCGCGCGGTTTAAATTGACCGGCCAATTGTTTGTGTTCTTCGCAAGCCACAACTTCTTCAATTTTTGAAGGGTCTACGGGAACAAAGGGGACCAGGTAACGATTTCGAATTTTTGTAATACGTTCAGAGCTTTCTTCAATCCGTGTGACGGGGATTTTTAAGTCCAAAACAGCTCTTAAAATGGTTTCGATCCCTTTCACTTGGTTGACTAAGGTCTGACAAATTAAAAGAAAGTCGCATCCGGCCCCGACGGCCTTCATGCAAGCATCTTCAATCGAATAATTGTCAATGATGGCTTTCATTTCCAGGTCGTCTGTGACAATGGCTTTTGAAAATCGAAGTTCCCCACGTAAATAATCAAGCGTTTTTTTAGAAAGGGTTGCGGGAAATTCCGGGTCTATATTTTCATTCATGATGTGTGCTGTCATGACGGTTTCGATACCGCCTTTAATACACTGTGAAAATGGGATCCATTCCCTGCTTTTGAGTTGTTCAACAGTTTCTTTCACATAGGGAAGTTCTTTGTGGGAATCTTTTTGCGTATCGCCATGGCCTGGAAAGTGTTTGGCACAGGCAATGACACCGCCGCGTTGAAGCCCGCGGGCAAAGGCGGTTGCAATTTTGGCAACTTCTTCGGGGTCTGAACCAAAGGCACGTTTTCCAATAATTGGGTTTTGGGGATTGGTATTCACATCGACAACCGGTGCAAAGTCATAATTAATCCCCACGGCGCGCATTTCGCGTGCCATGGCGTAGCCAACGTCAAAAGAAATCTTTGGCGAGCCTGTGCGTGCCAGCTCCGTAGGGCTACAAAAATAAGTAAAGGGTTCTTGGAGGCGTTTAATTTGACCGGGTTCTTGATCAATCGAAACAAAAAGAGGCGTTTTGCTTAAAGATTGAATTTCGTTTGTAAGTTCGGCAATTTTCTGGGGTGATTCCAGATTGGGGCGAAATAAAATAACCCCCCCAATGTAATAATCCTGGATGAGTTTTTTGAGATCGTCTGTAACTGTGGTGCCTTGAAATCCCACAATAAACATTTGCCCAACGCGTCTTCGAATTTGATCGAGTTTCATAAGTATCCTCTATATTACATTTCACGAAAGGTTGGATCAAGCATATCTCGTAACCCATCGCCAATAAAATTAAATCCCATGACAGAAAGCATAATGGCAAGGCCTGGAAAAACTGCCACAAAACTGGGTTGAAACATCGATTGCTTGGCCATGTTTAACATATTTCCCCAGCTGGGAACGTCTGGCGGAACGCCGACGCCTAAAAAACTTAATGAAGATTCCCCAATAATAATGCCGCCCATGGCAAAAGAGGCTTGAATCAATAAGGGGGCTAAAATATTGGGCCAAATATGTTTACATAGAATCGTAATATGACGTGCACCCAAAGAGCGGGCGGCCAAAACATATTCTTTTTGTTTGGTTACGAGAACCTGCGCCCGGCTTACTCTGGCAAATCCTGTCCATCCGACGATTGAAAAAATAAAAATAAGGTTAAAAATGCTGGGGGGTAAAAATGCTGCCAACGCAAAAATAAGAAGGAGTCCTGGAAAGGCAAGGAGAATGTCTACAATGCGCATGATGAGTTCCTCCCACCATCCTCCAAAATAGCCGGCGGTTGATCCTAAAATAAGGCCAATCCAAAGTGCAATCAGCGTTGAAAAAATAGAAACGGTCAGCGAAATGCGAGCACCGTATAAAATTTTGCTATAAATATCCCCTCCCAATTTATCTTGCCCTAAAAAATGGGTTGTAGAGGGCGTATCAAAACGTTTGGAAATTTGCGTTGCTTTTGGGTTATGTGTTGCAAGGATCGGGGCAAATAATCCTGCCAGGAAAAAAAGTGAAATTAAAAAAATACCTGCTTTGGTCAAAAAACTTAGTTTTTTCATTGGAGACGAATTCTCGGGTCAATCCAGCCATACAAAAGATCTGTTGCTAAATTAATGAGGACATAGGTGATTGCGATAAATAAGACACAAGATTGTACCATGGGATAATTTCGCATTTGAATCGATTCCACGAGAAGCGTTCCAATGCCGGGCCAATCAAAAACAGTTTCTGTAATAATGGCGCCCGATAAAAGAGCGCCCGTTTGAATGCCAGCAATGGTAATGACTGGAATCAATGCGTTTCTTAAAACATGTTTAAATAAAACCCATTTTTCTTGAACGCCTTTGGCGCGGGCGGTGCGAATATAATCTTCATTTAAAACTTCTAAAGCGCTGGTGCGTGTCAGGCGTGATAAAAGTGCCATCATGGCAGTCCCCAGCGTAATGGCGGGCAAAATAACGCTTAAAAACCCTTCATTGTCAGAAACAGGGAAAAGTGGAATTTTATAGGCGAATAAAATAATTAAAAGAGGTCCCAGCCAAAAATTGGGCATGGAAATCCCCAAAAGCGAAATGAACATCGAAGATTGATCCCAGAAAGATCCGCGTTTGACAGCCGAAAGAATTCCCAAAGGAATTGAACACAAAATGGCAAATGCCATGGCCCAAATGGCAAGTTCCAACGTGGCTGGGAAGCGATTTAAAATTTCGGTCCAAACGTTTTCTTTAGAGTAAATTGAAAGTAAGTTTCCTTGAAAAAGGTCCTTTAAAAAACCAACATATTGCATGGGAAGGCTTTGATCCAGATGAAGCATGGCTCTTAGAAAAGTTTTATCCTGGGTTAAGGCATTTTCTCCCAAAATAATATCGACTGGGTCACCCGGTATAAAATACATGAGTGAAAAAACAATGATGGAGATACCAATGAGAATGGGAACCAGCAAGAAAAGGCGGCGTAAAACAAAAGACTTCACGTGAGTAAAGTATAGCATTTTCAAATTCAAATATGCTAATGTTTTACCATCTATGCATCATCAAATGATAAAGCGTATTGATGGGCTCTCAAAAAATCTTGTTCAGCTTGCAACCTTTATTGGAAAAAATCCGGAACTGAATTTTGAAGAAGTAAAAGCCCAAAAAGCATTAACAGATTTTTTAAAAAAACAAGGCTTTAAAGTTCAACTTGGGGTTGGCGGCGTCAAAACATCTTTTTTGGCAACGTATCGGATTGGAAATGCAGGGCCTAAAATAGGGTTTTTAGCAGAATACGATGCTTTGCCAGGCATGGGCCATGCGTGTGGACATAATTTAATTGGGCCCATGAGTTGTGGCGCGGCCGTAGCGCTTTCTAAAACTTTAAAATATCCTGCAACAATTTCTGTGGTGGGGTGTCCCGCGGAAGAAGGCGGTGGGGGCAAAGTTTTATTGGCAAAAGCCGGCGTGTTTGATGCGTTCGATTGCGCCATGATGGTACACCCCGATTGTAAAACAGAAGTCATTAAAAATATGCTTTCTTTAATTGAATTAGATATTGAGTTTTTTGGGCGTCAGTCTCATGCAGCAGCAGAGCCCGAAAAAGGCATTAATGCGCTCACAGCGGCAGTTCAAACGTATACACAAGTTTTAAAAATGAGCCTTCATTTGAAAAAAGATGCGCGTGTACATGCTATTTTCCCGCATGCAGGAACAAAACCCAATATTATTCCGGAATTTGCGTCCTTAAAATATTATATTCGGGCGCTCGACATGAGCTATGCCAAGTTGATTGTGACAAAGGTAAAAGACATTGCAAAAAAAGAAGCCAAAAAAATCGGGGCGAATATTGGGTTTCGTTTGAATCCTTTAATGTATGAGCCCTTTCATCCCAATATTACTTTGGCGAAGACTTTTGAAAGACAATTAAAGGTTTTAAATATTCCAAATGAACAATCCGATCCCAAAGAAAGAATCGGATCTTCCGATGTGGGCAATGTAAGTTCACTTGTGCCCACCATCCACCCTTCTTTGAAAATTTCAAATCAGTATTTTTGCCACACGCCCAATTTTGCAAAGGCAGTGCTTTCTAAGGAAGGATTTAAGGGGTTGGTACAAGGTGCCAAAGCCTTGGCGCTCACGGGGTATGAAATTTGCCAAAATCCGAAACTGCTTCAAAAAATAAAACAGGAATTTAAAAGAAAACATGGCAAATAAGCTTCATATTATCGGCTTAATGTCTGGAACTTCAGTGGATGGAATTGATGCAGCGCTTGTAGAAATTCGAAATCAAAAAGAGCTTTCTTTAACGCTCAAAGCTTTCGAAATCTTTAAATTTCCAAAAACATTAAGACAGGAAATTTTAAAAGCCATGCACGCCAAACAAATTTCTTATCAAGATCTTTGTGGGTTGAATGTAAAACTTTCCACGTGTTTTGCTGAGGCTGCTCAAAAACTCTGTCAAAAGGCAAAAATTTCTTTAAAACAAGTGCATCTTATTGGTTCGCATGGACAAACCATTCAACATCTTCCCTCTGAGCACGCCACGCTTCAGTTGGGAGATGGAAGTACCATCGCGGTACAAACCGGTGTTACGACAGTTTCAGATTTTCGGATGGCAGATATGGCAGCGCAAGGTCAGGGGGCCCCTTTGGCACCGCTTTTACATTTTCATCTTTTTAAAAAACTCAAACAAAATATTTCTGTTTTAAATATTGGGGGCATGAGTAATTTAACTGTTATTCCAAAAACTCAAAAGAGAGAAGACGTGTATGCCTTTGATACGGGGCCAGGCAATGTTTTAATCGATGCAATTGTGCAAGAACATACACATGGCAAAAAACATTATGATGCGGGTGGCGCGCTTTCCAAAAAAGGAAAGATTCAACATAAACTTTTAGATCGATGGATGAGGGATCCTTATTTTCGTAAATCTCCGCCAAAATCTACCGGGCGAGAAAAGTTTGGACTGCCTTTGGCAAAAAAAATTTTACAGCAATGTAAAAAACTTAGCTTTCAAGATATGCTCGCAACCGTTACGGCATTGACGGCGTATTCCATTGCAGATGCGTATGAACGCTTTGTTTTTCCAAAACATGCGCTTTCAGAAATTATTGTCGGCGGTGGGGGCGCAAAAAATAAAATGCTCTTTTCGCTCTTACAAAGACTTTTGCCCCAAGTTCAGCTCAAGCGGTTTGAAGATTATCACTTAAATAGCGACGCCATTGAAGCCATTGCCTTTGCACATTTGGCCTATGAAACATGGCTCGGAAATCCAGGAAATTTACCCAAGGTGACAGGTGCGACGCGACCGGTTGTTTTAGGAAAGATTAGCCCTGTATTGCGCTAAAGTCCCCAAATCGATCCATGTCCCCCTATAAAATTGCGCATATACGGCCCTGTTTTTTTGAACGAGTTTTGTATAGACGTCCTGATTAATACAAAATATTTTTTTCTTGGGGAAATATTTAAAGATTTCAGGATGAAATACATGAATTCCTGTAAACATGGCTTTTTTAAGCGGTTTTGGAATGTTTTTAACTTGGAAAGCTTTAATTTTTCCATTTAAAGAAATCCCCATTTGGGAATACGTTTCTTTCGGTTTTGGCGTGCGAACCAGCATGGTTGCCAATGCTTTTTTCTTTTGATGCAACGCAATTATTTTTTTGAGATCGGGGTACATAATGACATCCGAATTCATAACCACAAAAGGTTCGTTTCCGAAAAATGCTTTTACTTTTTGAATGCCTCCACCTGTTCCTAATATTTTCTTTTCGTAAGAAAAGTGAATTTTAAAATCGCGTTGTTTTTTTAAGTAAGATTTTAAAGGTTTGGGTAAGTGGTGTAAATTCACGATCACTTCGTGAATACCCGCTTTTTTTAAGATGTCTAGGGCATAACGAATGAGAGGTTTTCCTTTTACCGGTAAGAGAGGTTTTGGCGTTTTATAGGTTAAAGGGCGAAGGCGCGTGCCAAGCCCTGCGGCTAAAATCATGGCTTTCATAAGCGGTCCTCAAATAAAGTTTCTAAAGTTTGAAGCAGCGTTTCCATGCCGCCTACTTTTTGAAGTCTTTTTTGGGCAGATTTCCAAGTGGGTTTTAAATATTGGGTATATCCTGGTTTCTTTTTAATGGTTGTAATATATCCAAAAGAGCCCATGGCTTTTAAATTGCGTTGAATGGAAACCCAGTCGAAGTGAAGCCTAAAATCTTCCCAAGTAATGTTTTGAAATTTTTGAATCTTGGGAAAAGCATACTTCAATAATTCTTCCACCAGTGGGTCTGAAAGCTGGACATAGCTATCTCGAAGCAAAGAGGAAAGGTCGTAAGTTATGGGACCTAGGCGCGTATCTTGAAAATCCACAATGCCAATCTGATCTTCGTTTCTGATCATAATATTTTTACTATGATAATCTCTGTGGCAATAAACGGGATGTGTCTTAAAATACGATGCGATTTTTTGAAATCCTTCTTCTAAAAGGCGCTGTTCTTGAGGCTTTAATTTTATGTGCAAATGTCCTTCGAGGAGGTGTTCTTTCATAAACATGAGTTCTTGAAACGCTTTTTTTTCATCTAATTTTTCTGGGAGGAAGTCCAACGCTTTGTTTTCGGAGGCGGATTGTAATTTAAAAAGTTCATCAATGGCTAAAAAATAAAACCTGGAAGCTTTTTTTTCACCGAGGTTTTGAACCGCCTGGTCCAAATGGGTACTTCCCAGGTCTTCCAAAAGGCAAACGCCAAGCTTGCCATCTGCACCATACATTTCAGGAACGCAGATTTTTAAAGATTTGAAGAACATTTGCATGATCATGAAAGGATCTGTTTTGGGATCAAAGGGATCGGTTTCAAGAAGTACCCAAGATTTTGTTTTTTTAAATTGGACACGATAAAACTTTCGGTCCGATGCATCGCCGGCCAATTTTTGAATTTCCAAGTGGTTTTTAGAATGCCCCGTTATTTTTTCAATAAATAAAAGAATGTCATTCGTCATTGAAGTCCATGGCGTTTTTTATAGGCAGCAAACTGTTGTTTGAGTTCAGATTGTTTATATTTATTTGGATATTTTTGAAGCAGTTTTTTCATTTCCCAAAACATTTCTGAAGAAACTGTGGGGTTTAGAATGGGTTTATATTTTTGAACTTCTTTTCGAACATCTTCGATTCGTTCTTGGGTTTTGGGGTGGGTGGAAAGCATTTGTTCCAGTAGGTTTGGCTTATGTTTTTGAATGGCTAAGAGTTTTTCAAAGAAAGTATGGGCATAATCCAGGCTATATTTAGATAAATAAAGGGCTTCGACCCCAAATTTATCGGCTTCCAGTTCAGCTTTTCGGCCGTAGTATAAAAGTCCCGTTTGGCCAAAAAGATTAATAATTTCAACTTCTGTTTGGCCAAGGCCCACGGCTTGCGCGGTAACAGACAAACAACATGAAAAGCCTTGCGCTTTGGTGAGTTGTTCAGTGCCGTGCCGTAAAACCACATGGCCCATTTCATGTCCCATAACCATGGCCAGTTCAGCTTCTTGTTCAACGACTTGTAAGAGCCCTAGGTTGACATATAAATACCCGCCCGGGATGGCGAAAGCATTCACTTGGGCGTCTTTCACAACATTGAAATGGTAATCGAACATTCGGTCTTCAAATTTATGAACTATTTTTTGTCCCAGGCTATCGACATAGCTTCGAAGGTGGTCATCAAATAAAAGGGGCATCATTTTAGGCACTTGGGTTGACCAGTATTGCCCCAATTTGGCATCGCCTGCCACAGAATACATATTGATATCGCCTTCATTCCGTCCACTTGTGGCACAGGCTGCAAGTGTAAGGAGTGTAACGAAGCAAAGTAAGTTTTTTGCGTTGGACATATTTTGTGTTCAGCATAAAAGACCTAGTTTTTAAATTCAATTTAAATCCATCATTTTTTTGCAAGGAGTTGACGTGGCATTTTTTTTAGGCGTATACTGAAGTTAATCGCGGTTACTCATGGAGGAAACGTGGTTATCCAAACCAAGTTAAAAGTGTTGTTTATCTTGGCCTTACTTTTTATTCCACTGATGGCAGAGGTAACGCTTTCAGTGGTTTCATATGCCGCAAAGCAAACTCAAAAAGTGGATACTCAAGATGAGTATTCAACGATGCAACTTCCTGAAATGATTGAGCTTAAAGCAGGTACTACATTTCATGTAAAACAAAATCTTATTTCGCTTTCCAGGGTAAAATTAAATCCCAAAAAATGGATATTCATGGCTGAAAATGATGCCGATCTATTGAATTCGGCGAATTCGGAATACCAAGATCTTCAGCCTAAGTTTGTGGTTCGGATTGCCTCCAAAAAACAAAAGCTTGAGGAAGTCCTTTCCGAAAATCAAGTCCCCCTGAATGATATCTGGGATCAATATGACGATCCTTTTTTAGAGGGGTGGCGTAAAGAAAGAAAAGAACCCGCCCCCGTTTATCTTGCAAGCAATGCATCTTACGCGCGTAATTTATTTACGGATTTGAGTGGTAGCGCTGAGGTGGTATCAGAGCCCTCTGGAAATACATCCTCAGCACCAGAAAAACCTTCTGAGGAGCAATACATTATTGAAGCTGGACACAATCGGCCGGCAAGCGTTTTAAATGTTTTAGAGCCCAGTGGGCAGTATTTAAGCTATGCGAATATAGAAGGCCAGATTTTGGGGCTTTCCAACGATCAAAGAAAGTATTTTTTTGAAGTATCTTTTTTAGATCAACTCGCCCCCGATGGTTTAGAAACAGCTTATTCAACAGTTTTAGCCGCCCAAGAAATTTATGATGCAACTTCATTTTTTATGTTGAGATTACCTGCGGAATCAAGAGGACATGTTTTGGCGAAGGCTTTTGCCAGAGAGGACATCGACAAGAAAGTTCCCTTATTTGTGGGGCGGGCCGATGAAAAAATGCTCTATGTATCACAAGATGGCATTCGAGGTCTTAAGATCCAGCTTCTTCCCACAAAACAATACTTGGCAAAATATGAAACGGTATTTGAAGGAAGCATTGAAAATACTTATCGCGGTGCAATTGAGGACGTTAAGGTATGGGTCGCAGAAACGAATGAAAGTGTAAAATCGAATGAAGTGGGTATGTTTACGATAAAAGGCTTGGAAAAAGACGTTCGGTATCACCTTATTTTTGATCGGGAAGGGTTTATTCCGATTCAAGTGCCCGTGTTTCAAACTCAAAAAAGGGTAAAACAGACATTTCATCTTTTGCCCACCACAGCCTTTACAAAAGGATACGACCTCTTTTTGGGTGAGAGAAATGCAAATCAGGGTGTTTTATTTGGAGAAGTTTTACAAGATGGAAAGCCTTTAGATCGTGTGGTGATTAAAATTTCTTCGGGTCAGTCTGCGATCTATGAAAGAAATACAGATCTTCAAGCCATGCCAGATACAACGCTCTATTCTACCCAAAGCAATGGGAAATTTATTATTTGGAACAATCCTGTTGGCAAAAATAAAATTGAATTTTATCGAGATGGCGCTTTAATTTCTGCATTTATGGTTCGACTTTCCCCAGGGCTTGTGCATCAAGAAGTATTTCATATCCAAGTGAATTAAGTATTTTTTCCCAGAAGTGAATCTAAGATTTTATTTGTTTCTTCAACTTCTTCATGGAAGTTTTCAATACACTTTAACTGCCCTTTGGGTAAAGATAGAAAATATCCTTCCGGTAAATAAGACTGCGATCTCAGCGCTTTTTGTCTCAGGTCCGGATTGTATAATTTAATTTGATCCATCGAAAGATCACATAATTTTTGAACAAAACTTACCCGCATGGGATAAATAATTTCAATGTCGTCATGTACCAAGCGTTGGTCCTTTTTTAAGGTACCAAAGATCTTATCTTGGTATTTTTCGGTGTGTAGAATGGCTAAATAACTGGAATAAAAGTTTTTAGAGGCAAACCCGAAATAAGGGTGCTTATAATTTTCAATCAGATCATTTAAATTTTTACTGTTTACTTTTTTTGAACCCTGCAAAATACCGCCAGGGCCATGGTTATAGGCTGTAACCGCAAGTGGCCAGTGTTTTAAAATACGATAGTTTTGTTTCAAAAGCTTTGTGGCAGCCTGTGTGGCTTTCAGGGGATCTTTTCGTTCATCAATGCCATGCGCATTGGAAATATTCAAAAAAACTTTCCCTGTTTTATACATAAATTGCCAAATGCCAGATGCACCATCTTTGGAATAGGCATCTAAATTAAAGGAAGATTCTAGAAATGGAATACGTGTCAGTTCAATGGGGAGATTTTCTTGTTTAAAAATGCGTTCCATCGTTTTTAAGTAGCGGCCGGATCTTTTAATGGCATAAACGACAGAATCTTTTTGTCCCAGTTGAACGCGAATTCGGTTTTTAGCGCGTAAAAATACAGTTTGTTTTTTTCCGGGAACGTCTTGAAATAAATCATACACTTTTTGTTCTTCTTTGGAGAGGCGATAAAAATGTTTACGGTTGGCTAAATTGCTTAAGATATGAATGTACTTGTATCGGGCCGTACGAATCATGCGAGATTTTTCTTGTTGGCGGTCTACGCTACTACGGTATTTGCTATAGACGGAATTTAAATCAATGACGTCGTAAATGACCCAAGGGTGATCATTGTCATGTAAGACGGCATTCGAAATGGTGTAGGTAGAATAAATTTTAAACCAAAATTCAACGCGACCTCTTAAGTCTTTGGAAACGGTAAATTCATCCCCAATGCGATGTCCTTTGTCTTGCAAGATATAGTCGATCAGTTTGGGAGACAGTTCTCGAATACCGCCTTCGTCTTCTTCAATGGCTGAAAAATCGTTTTCGGATACGCCCGCCAAGTTTTTGGTATAGTGTACTTCAAAGGGGCGGTCTTTGAGGGATTTGCCAATAAACAAGCTTAGGCTATAAGCCAAAAGCCCCATAAATAAAATTGAAAGTATCAGTCGATTCACACCCGTTGTGAGTGTCCATGCAGCTCGAATCACGGTCAATTCCTCCTTCGTGCTCTAAGTCATTGCAAAGGTGATGCCGAAGCCAAAAAATAGCTAAAGTATTGAAAT
>Ga0155199_1004_pt1 | contig 12950 bp, 15 predicted proteins | sample RifCSPhighO2_02_FD_106167 | JGI IMG/M metagenome (GOLD analysis project Ga0155199, IMG submission 106167) | Deltaproteobacteria bacterium RIFCSPHIGHO2_02_FULL_40_11
GTTTTTTGATGAAAGTCGATACGACCCCAGACGTGAGTATGGAAAAACAGAATTACAACTTCATATCCGTTTTAATTTAGAAGCTGTCGACCAAATTTTATTGGCTTCTGAAGAAGACATGTGGCGGGCACTTGCCAAAGCGCATAATATTCATCCTTCAGAGTGGAAAAGTCCCGAAAAAAGAGAAAAATGGGCCAATTGGGTCACATGGATTTTTGCGCTTCGCAGTAAAAAAGCGCAAGATCGCATTCGGATCATGAAAGAAGCTAAAGAAACATTGGATCATTTTTTAAGAATAAAATTGGAAGAAGATCGAAAAAAAAGAGCTTCTCTTTTATCTGAGTTTCATCATGATTCTGCCTTTCAATGGAAATATTTAACGGCCATGCTGCATTTGGCGGATGAAAAAAATATTTATTATCGCGTTTCGTTTCAGGGCGGAAAAGTAGAAGGTAAAGAAGAAGAATGGGGAGATGTCTTAGAAGTTACGCGTCCAGACTTACACGAAAAAGACGATGAGGCCTTTGAAGGTAGGGAAAATTTAGATAGAAGTGACATTAAAAATCTTGTCCTCTTGCGCCCAGAAGGAGAAAACCAGTTTATTTTACAGTTTGAAACAGACGCTGTCCCCAATGAGATTGAAGGATTTTGGTTCTTAATCAATCACATACATTTCAAGTGGGTGAGGGGATCTCTTCTCTATCAAACGCCGGATGATCGAAATTTATTTAAGCGCTTTGAAGTCGGGGAAAATGGCATTGTAAAAGTATTTCTCAATGAGCTCGAATGTCAATTTCAAGAGGGCGAAACCTATGAAATTTCTTTTGCCTTTCGTGGCAAAAATAAGGTTTTTAGTATTCAACCAACGGTTAAATTCAAATACGAAAAGAAAGCAGAACTTGATATGGATTGGATTGATATTCGCGGGAAATCAGAGTTTAAAAACTAAAAATCCCATGCCCAGCCAAATTTAAAATCGGAATCTCTGTCATTTAAAAATTCATCTGTGAAATCAAAATGCAGTTGAATGCCATTTTTAAGTCTGACATGAAGCCCAATGCTCCCATACCAACTTTCGCCATTCACATAGCGAAAATCGTAATTTTCAAAAGGGCTGGTTGAAAAATTATTTTGGAGAACAATCGAAAATGTTTCCGTGATAAAATATTCTAACGCTGTCATGGCAGAATAAAATTCCGATAAATCAGGCATGTTTTTAGCTGTTCCCGGAAGGGTTACCCCGGTATTCATATGAATTTTCAGGTTTTGGGTGAGTTGTTTTGTCATTGCAATGCCCAAAATAGAATCCCAAGAGTCGGAATTATAGCCCAAGGTATCGGATGCTGTTGGCACTTTTAGCACTGTTACAATGGAAATCGTTGGAAGATTTTTTGTTTCATCGAGAGCTTTAAATTTTGCGATTAAGAGAATATCGCCCATCCCAACTTGATTGTTTTTAACATCATACAGTGTTTTTCCATCTTTGGTGAAGCGATTGGCATATTGATTGATCGGTGCATCGCCCCGCACCCCTTTCTTTAGGCCAAGTCCTTCATGAAAATCATTTAAAAGCGGGTCTGTTCGACCGGCACTATAATGCAGAGCACGAAGGATCATGCCGAGTTGAATGCGTTCAAAGGTTTGGTGGGTCATTTCGGCATAAATATCCACCAGTTCATAATCGGCCGTTAGCGCATATCCATTGCCTTCATGTATTTGATGGACAGAAGAGTGGTTGATGCCCAGGCGCATTTTAAATTCCCCTTTTTTTAAATGTTCTGCAGAAACAGTCGGCATTTCTGGAAACCAGGGCGTTAAGGCATTTATATTCAGATTAAACCCACCCCGATTGGCAGAATATTTTGGGTCTGGATTTCTTCTATTTTCATCTCTGGGCCATGTCGGAACTTGGTGCCAATAGACTTCTTCGGTTTCTTCAATTTCTGGGGTGATGGTTTGTAGGTGTTCCCGTAAATTGCGTTCTTTTGCATGGGGGGTCGATGCAAAAAACAAGAAACATAAAATAAAAACCCATCTCAATTGCACGGCTTAGTTCTATTTCATAGACATGTCGTTGACAAGTTTCTTTGCGGCAGGATAAAACAAAAGCCAAATGCTGCGAACATGACCCCGTAGCTCAAAAGGATAGAGCTGCGGTTTCCTAAACCGCTGATGGGCGTTCGATTCGTCCCGGGGTCAAATTCCTAAGTACTTAAAATATCTAACCTTTTTGTGAAATTATTTTATTGACACGTTTTAGGTGAAATGTCAGAATGAATTGGCGAGTCATTACAAATACTTACGAAGTGATTTGTTTTAATTATTTTGAAAGGGGATTTGAATGAACAAGTCACAACTTATTGAAATCATTTCACAAAAGGCAAATATTACCAAAAAGAAGGCAGAAACAGTGGTGAACATTGTTTTTGATTCTATGTCCCACGCGTTGACCGATAATGATCGTATTGAAATTCGTGGTTTTGGAAGTTTTGTCAATAAAGCCTATGAGGCCTATCAAGGTCGAAATCCCAGAACCGGACAAACCATTCAAGTTTCCCCCAAACGTTTGCCCTTTTTTAAAGTTGGAAAAGAATTGAAAGAACTTGTGGATGGCCAACGAAAGCTTGAACCCACACATTATGGTCCCATTGGAACGGGAACATCTGAAGAGGATGAATCCAGTGGCCGTGGTGGGGGCATGCCCTCAATTTAAGTCTAAAACGGGCTTTGTCAGTAAACTCGAAATTTTCTGATCAATCTGAATCAAACGACCAATTCTATAGATCATCGCTTTTTCAAGTAAGAGATTTGATTTTTTGGGTTCATAGCTTTCCAAAAAACCAGAGCTTTCATATTCAAATTTTTCTACACTGACGCGCGTGATTTCAGGTTTTAATTGTAGAACTTGAACCTTCAGTTTCCATTTCATGTCTTTTGTAATGCGTGTATCGATTGCAGCAAAGTAGGCAATATGATCTTGGGTGGTTCCTGTTTTAAATTCTGTTTCAATTTGGCCAGCATCTTTATTGGTTGTAATCAGTTGATAGTCTTTGAGGGCTTTTAATGTCGCAGACCATGCCTGGTCATAGGAGGCATGGAAAATTTTTATTTGAACCCCCAGATGTGAATCTTTTGGTACGGGCGTACTTGCACACCCCGTCCAAAATAAAAAACTAAAAACCAATAGAACGTAAAGGTTCTTCATGGCTGAATATCAAGCTCATTTCTTGAAAAATGTGTGAGACCTTTTGTGTAAATATCATCTGCGAGGTTATGATAATCAAACGTATACTCTTTTGAATTAAATCCAAACACATTCATGGCGAACGTTAGTTTTTGATTCGCGTTGGGGGTGGGGAAGGTTGAAAGCTCATTGGGAAGCGTTGGCAGTTTGTAGCGTTCCAAGGAAGAGGGCGCCACCACAGTCCACCAGGTTTGTGTGGGGGGGAGTTCCTTCTTTTCGTCTTTTTCATCTTTTTTAGGTTCTAAATTAATAAACGAAACACTCATTTGCGATTGAAGCGGGTAGTCCTCTGTGTTTCGTTTTTGATAGGAAAAAGTATTTCCCTTTTGAAACAAATCCAAAAGATCCAAAAATGCAGTCACATAAATCGATTGATCTGATTGTGCGGGGCGCGTCAGAACCCCTGAAAGCGCGGTATCTTTTTTGCGAGAGTCTTTAGAGTTTTTGGGAAGGTCTGCTGCAATGAGCATCACAAGTTCTTGCAGCGGAGGAAAAATATTATGTGCAGCCAGTGATTTTAAGCGGGCACTTTTATTACTTTTAGAGCGACTGCTTACTTTAAAGTCCATCGGGAAAAGCTGATCCAGTTTATCTTTAAAGGCGCCAGCAGAAATATAAATAATGTCTTTGTCGTTGGGCGATTGATTCACCGAAACATCAAATCTGGATTTTAAGGCATAGGTTAAAGGAATGTCTAAGTTTTGATTTTCAGACGACATCGCATGATTTAAGACCATGCTAAATTGTTTGAGTTCAAAAAGGTTTAAAAGATCAGGAAGAGGGTGTTTATTAATAATGCCTTTTGCCATGTCTGAAAAGGGAAGATCGCCGGCAAGTGCAATGAGGCTCTGCGTTGAATTTTTAAGCAAAGGCATTTGATATTGGGGTTTTGAAACATACACAGAAATAAATCCCATAAAACGTTCTTCCTGGCTGGGGATGACTAAATTTCCTGGGACCTCAACATCTTTATAAATGCGGGCCTTGGTATTGGGAGCAAGCATTTTATCGGTGCTAAAATTAATCATGGAAACAATATCAATAAAAGGAATGACAAATCCAGCATGCACAACACCATCATAATCTTCCATTTCGGGCCAATGGGTAAATTCTCCTGATAAAATGGCTTTATCCTCTTTTTGTTGCGCAAGCGGGGTGAGCGAAACTTCAAATTGGGTGGCCAAAGAGTCAAAGACGGTTACTCTGGAATAATTTGCGTGGGCCACGGTGAGCGTCAGCGGGCCTTGCGGCAATTGAAAACCATCAAAGGAGACAACTCCTTTTTCATCTGTATATTTTAGGTTATTAGCATCTTGAACATCGGGTTCCATGCCAAACATGACCAGTGCATTGGAAATGGGGGCCCCCGTAAATTCGTCTTTTACGTGCACTTTCAGCTCTCGGTAGCCAATGGCCCAAAAGAGGGGTTCAAAAACCTGATACAGTTTCGATTTTTGGGTTTCTGGAATCGGGTTTGCGCTTACATTTGAAAATTGAAGGCCAAAAATACCAACACATAAAAGAACGAAAAGATTCTTTTTCATGGAAGAGCTCCTAAAATGCTTGGATAATACGTTTGAAGAAAACGATACCTTGATGACAAAAATATATCCGAACCATCACCGGATCTCAAGGAGTTTTAAGCTGTTTTATAATGCGGGGTGTCAAAAAAGTATGGCGGCGCAGGGACTCGAACCCCGGACGCAAGGATTATGATTCCTTCGCTCTACCAACTGAGCTACGCCGCCGAAGTTATTTTGGTTGTTCTACCAAAAACTCTGTGAAATGGCAATTCCTACACCCAAATTTTTCTTGAAGTGGGGTGGGGTGCTCAGCAATTTTTTCATGGCAGTGAATACAGGAAGCGTCGGTTGCAGAAAAATTATGTGCGCGGTTTGGAATACCGCCATGACAATCCACGCATACAATTTTTCTTTCTTGGGCCTTTGCATTGTGTGGTTTGAGTTTTGATTTTTCTTGAAATTTTCCAAATTTGGAGACGTCTTCTTTTAAAAGATTAAAAGCTTTGGGAAGCGGTTCTGTGGTGTCTTTTGAAAGATGTAGGGCGTGAAGTCTTGTATTTTCAATTTTGGGGATGCTTTCTAATTTTTCCCCTTCAAAAGGTCCAGAAATACTGGAAACATCGTGTGGATGGGTTACATGGCAGCTTTCACATAAATCTTTGGTCACATAGGGCAAGTGTTTCATGGTCATCGGATAAATATCTTTTTGCGTTAAAAGCACGAACATTTCTTCCACATATTGTTTCAAAGGTTGGTGGTGACAGTCGTGACAAGTTGTAAGTCTTCCATGAATCGAAGCTTGCCAACTTAAACTTGCATAGTCATGCTGATGACAGGTCATGCAAAACTTTGCGTCTTTCCACATGTACTCATACGCTTTATAGCCGGGATAGGTGCCAATGATCATTCCCACAAATCCCACAGGAAGCATTGCCCATAAAAGTTTTTTTACCATAGTCCTCCATGGGGTAAGACGCGGTACAAAAACATGACATGAAAAATGAGTGCCGCGCCGATTCCAATTCCAACCAGTAAGCTAAAAACTTGAAATAAAATCCATTTTACACTCATGGTATTTCGATCCCCTTTTTAATTTTCTTTTGTCTTTGATGATACTTGTCAAAAAGTACATCAATTGTGTCGGGTTTATGACAGAACGTTGTACATACCGTTTTAATCGATTCTCGCCTGGGCCTTAAATAATGATCTAACTGCGAGAGATTATGTGGATCATGGCAAGTGGCGCAAGAAATCTTTCCTTCTTCTAAGACAATCTGTGTGGGGATGGGGAGCCGAGATCTTTCATAGAGCTTTCCAATGTCTTTTTCATGGTGGGTTGCTTTCTTTGCTGTGTGGCAAGAGAGGCAAAGTTGTGTGGTTTTTGGTTTTGCATCATGGGGATTATGACATTTCAAGCAAACCACTTCTTGTCCTGGCCATTTTGCTTTATCGATTTTTGGGTCAATTTTAAGATGTTTTACAATGCCAATGCTTTCTTTTTTGTCTTCGTGGCATTTTAAACAAACGTCTCCTTCTTTTTCTTTCGAAGATCGCGCAAAATGAAATTCTTTTTGCGTGCCGTGTGTATCATGGCAGGATAGGCAATCAATTGTTTGATCTTTATGCGCCAAAGGATGGCTTTTTGGAATTTGAGATTTTCCATGGCAAGTCACACAAAGTTGAAAGGGCGGTTCTTTTAAAAGATGCGTTTCACTTTGGTGCATTTTGTGACATTGCGTGCAAGAAATCACTTGCTTGGCTTTGACCTGTAACGTTTCTTTTTTAATTTCAAAGTGATTTTGATCTTTTTTTCCTTTTTCAGCATGACAGTTCAGGCAAAGCTCTGGAATCGATTTTCGAAGTTGAAAGGGGAGTTTTTCTACGGTTTCAATTTCTCCCATTTGGCTGACAACCGTTCCAGACGGAGATTCATGGTGTTGTTGGTGGCAGGAAAAGCAATCGACTTTTTCAGATTTCGGTGTGGGGTGGTGATGTCTTCCTTCCAAATTTAAATAGCGTTCTAAGTTATAGGTTTCAAGCCCATCGTGACAGTTCAAACATCGAATTTCAGAAAAGTTTTTTTGAACGGCTTCATTTCGAAATAAATTTTCAATGACTTCAAGTTCTCCAAGTTTCTTGGGATGATCTGGGTTGATTTCAACTTCAAACGCATACAGTTTATTGTTTAAAAAATCACTCACATAAACTTTATGTCCAAGGGTTGCAATGTCTACGGGATATCCAAAGCGTTCTAAAAGACCATCCGCGCCAAGACTCCCCAAATAGGCACCTTCTAACGTAAAAAAGGATAGAAGTTTTAACCCTACATCTGAAATGACAAGCGTTTGATTGTCCAGAAGCGCCATTCCCTTGGCATATAAAAGATTGCCCCTTCGAAATCCCCAAGATTCCCATTTCTCTGTTTTTTGGGGGGAGCGCAAGACAACGGCCGATCGAATCGAATCTAAAAATATGTGTGTTTCATTGGAAAGGGCAAGCCCTCGAATATAAGTGCCTTGGGCGACAATAAAACTGTCTTGCCAGTTTAGGAAATGATACTGTTCTTTCCCTTTTCGTTTTAATTTTGGAAGTTGAGCAGATTTTGGGAGCCCTATTTTTTCCCAGTCTTTGAAATTTTGACTTTGATACACTTCATCGCGAATCACAAAACATGTTTTTGTATTACACGCAATATCTCGAATGAGTCCTGTGCCCGGAAGTGTAATCGGTGTATTTTTTGAAAAACGATGTAATAAAACCTGTTTTGTCTTTTTTTCAAAAGAAGCCGCGAGAAGTTCATTGTTTTTACATCCCAGGGCCGTGAGTGTGCCTGAAATATTTTTCTTTTGAATTGGAGTTTTTGAAACCGGTACCCATGTATTGGGATTAATTTCCCAAACTTCTTTTTCTGAAACCCCATACACCCAAAGGGCTTCATTACAAGATTCAACCAAAGAAGGTCCTGAAATATGGATGGCATAGAGAGGTTTCCCACGAATGGCATAATCTGCGTGGAGGGGGTGATACATTCCAAACCAAATGCTGACACTTAAGAAAAAATAGGGGAGGCGTTTTTTTCTCATTCAAGATGACTTTGCCAAAATCCACTTCAATTTACAATCTGATTCCATCTGATTTCATCAAAGATTTTTTGAAAAAAATGATGCGTATCACCTTTTTTTATCATAAATATGTTAAGGTCTTTGGAATCGTTTTAGAGGTATGAAAATTGATGCATAAAACCGGTATCATAGTGTGTTTGTTGCTGATGAGTCTTGCGGCAATAGCATGGCACGTTCCATTTGCTTCGGCCTCTGTTTCTTTAAAAAGCACCTTATCTACCGGATATTATCGAGACGCAGAACAAGATTCACACGTGCCTGCCTATTTGTATTGGAATTTTAATCATGTGGCCAAAAACGGAATTGAGACATTTTTAAATGTGGGGCTCAACAATGCTGTCATGGAAGATTTATGGCGAATTTATGTGTATGAGGCCATGCTTTCTTTTCCGATTTGGCAAGGGTTTGAAGATGCCCCTTATCGGACTTCCCGCCTTCAGGTGGGTAGACAGCTTTTTTATGAGGGGTTTGAGTTATCGCTTCTCGATGGCTTGCAGCTTCCTTTCTATTGGTCGCAAACCGGAGGAATGACGTTGGCGGCAGGCTCTGCCAATTCTGTTTATGTAAGTGAACCCAATTGGGAATCTCAAGTGTATGGGGGGACGGTGCATGAAAATTTTGCCGGCGCTCTGTGGAAGGCGGGCTATTTTTTTAACTATCGAGAAAATCAAGATTCTAGAAACCTGGTGGAAGCTTCTGTTTTAAAAATTTGGAATCAATTCTTTTTACATCCCATGGTCTTTTTAAGAGGGCAGATGAATTTACCCAGCCTGTCTTTGTATCAAAGCATGGCAGAAATTCAGCTTGTTCCCTTGGAAGATGTTACAGTCAATGTTTCAGCGGAAGGGAACCTTCCCAATCAATTGCTCCCAGAAAATCAGGAATTTATTTATCGTATGTTTGCAACTTCGAGGCAAAATACGTATCGCTTATCCACGGCTTGGGCGCCGGGAAGGAGCTTTCATACGGAAGCCAGCCTACGATATATTTTATTTGACTCCCAAAAGGGAGATGAAAATGCCAACCACTATGATTTATCGATCGATACCATTGTTTCAGATTTAAATTTGGGGGGGCAGGTTGGGCATATTCGTTCCTATGGGGGAGAAGTAAGCTATGGTGGAGTAAAAATTTTAAAATCGCTCAGTCATAAAACAAAGCTTCGGCTTGAAGGAAGTATGGCTTGGGTAGATAAAATCAATCAGATTCAAGGGTGGGCTTATCATGGCAGAAGTGGCATGGATTTTAGATTGGCTTCCAGGTTTATTCTGTCGGCATTGGCTGAAGTTGAAAGGAACCATTTGTTTGATATGGATGCAAGGGCAATTTTATATGTTTCGCATTTTTATTTTTAATTTATTTTGTTTTTTTATGTTTGGCGCAATGGCCCAGGCTGCGGATAAACCTTCTGTCCTTATTTTGCCTCCGAGTGGACTTTTTTCGCATCCGAATCACAAGAAAGTTTTAGAAGAATTGGGTGTGTCGTGCACAGATTGTCATAATTTTTCGATCAAGAATAAGAAAAAGGGGCCCTTAGTAAGCCCTGTGCCAAAAGGTTTCATAAAACCTTCTCTTCATGTGTGTCATCAATGCCATTTTGGAAGAGTCAATTTGCCGCGTCCCAATCAATGCGAAGCCTGCCATGTGAATTCCAGAGCCCTTCGTCCGCAGGATCATTATATTGCTTGGAAAAACCGACATGGGAAAATGGCGCAAATGGATCGCGATCGTTGTAAGCAATGCCATACGCAAAATAGTTGCGATCAATGTCATCTGCAAATTGATACAATGAATCCTTCGAATCATCCGGCCAGCTTTCGCCTGTATCATTCTGTTGAGGCGAGAATGAATCCACAGTCTTGTGTGACCTGTCACCAAAGACGAACCTTTTGTTCGGATTGCCATTTTGGGAGACGACAATGAAAAGACTTTCTCTTTTTCTTTTTTTAATCTGTGCGGCCTGCGGTAACGATCGTCAGTATGAATTTTATGACACACTTTATGGTGCCAACGATGCTGGGCTTACCTTAACGCAAAGCAATCACGCGCATGGATGGCAGCAAAGTCAATGTTTTATGTGCCATGTCAAAGCCAATATTCATCAAGTGGATCGCATTGGTTCTCCTGTATTTGATTTGGCCAAGGAATTGGTGGAACAACAAGGAATCAGTAGCTGTAGTACGTGTCATGGAGACAATGGCTTATGAAAAAGCGGATTTTAAGTTTTATATTTGTTTTAATTTGGGTGTGTGTGCCTGCATTTTCAAAATTAAAAATCGATCTATCTAAATTAAAACGTGTGGATCCGCATGGCACAGAAGACATGTCTTTGGAGGCGGTTCATATCGAAAAACAAAAAGAATGTAAGACCTGCCATTTTATTCAAAAAAATCTATTTTTAAAGAAAGACGACTTAAAATTAAAACCCAATATGGAAAAACGCTGTGTGTCTTGTCATAGCCAAGCTCCGCACAGTGGCGTCTTAGAACATATGGGTAAAAATCTTTCAAAATTAGGGATTGGGCTCCAAGGGGAACTTTATTGTGGAAGTTGTCACAGAGCGCATCGCGCCTATTTGCCCAAAGAAGTTAAAGCGGTACTTGAACAAAAAAGTACAAATGACAAGAAGGGGCTAGAGGGAATTAGCGGTGCGCCGGAATATTTAACCGTTAAAAAAGAGTCCAAAAAACTACCCGATACGGTTGAAGAAAGGCATACCCCCCATGCCATGATTTTAAGAACCTGTAAGGACTGCCATAAGTGGTGAAAAAACTGACATATGTCATTTTTGTAAGTTTGGTTTTATTTTATACTGTAGATGGTTTTTCGGACGTGGAAGTGATTTCGAGAGAAAAAGCCATCGAATTTTATCCATGTTCCAGGTGCCATGCATTTTTAGAAAAAAAAGATGTGCAAGAACTTAAAAAGCACCGAGATATTACTTTTCGTCATATGGAAAATGTTACCAATTGTTTTTTATGTCATGACCGCAAAAACCCAGATCGATTGGTGATGTTGGATGGAAAAATAAAAAGATATGATCAGGTGACAGAGCTTTGTGCACAATGTCACGGATTAAGATTTAAAAAATGGAAAAAAAATATGCATGGACATCAAACAGGGGGTTGGAAAGAGGGTAAAAATAAACGCTATGCGTGTACACATTGCCATAATCCGCATGCTCCAAAAATAAAACCCATGTCTTCAAAACCGGCGCCGCATAAAGGAGAGCACCCATGACAAAATCTTTAGATCAAAAATATATAGAGGCGCATCACAAATGGACCGAGCGTGAAGAAAAAGCCCGCCAGGAAAAAAAGAAAACAGGCGTCGATCGCAGGACTTTTTTAAAAGGAATGGCCGCTGTGGGTGCTGCTTCAGCTGTCGCAAAAGCGAAACCGGCCGAAGCCATTGGAAATTTAACGTTCGAAAATTTTTTTCAAAAACACTATAAGCGCATGACGCCCGAAGACAAAGAACGTGTTTTTAAAAGAATTCAACGCGAAATTAAACAGGAATATAAAGTGGATGTGAAAGTTTCAGACCCGAGACCCATCCCAGGCGTAAAATTTGCCTATGCGTTAAATCTTTCTTTGTGTAATGGCAATCGAAGATGCGTTGAAGCGTGTATCAAAGAAAATAATCAGTCCAGAAGTCCTCAAATTCAATACATTAAAGTCTTAGAGTTGGATCGTGGTACGCTGGACCTTGAAAAGTCGGATCGATACTATGACGGAGAGGTTCCCAAAAAAGATAAGTTTTATTTACCGGTACAATGTAATCAATGCGATAACCCGCCCTGTGTAAAAGTTTGTCCTGTGACAGCCACGTGGAAAGAAGAAGACGGCATTGTCGTGATTGATTACGATTGGTGTATTGGGTGCAGGTATTGCCAGGTGGCTTGTCCCTATGAAGCCAGGAGTTTTAACTTTGCACCTGTAGAAATTCCAAAAGATGAAATTAATCCCAATCAAAGTTATTTAAGTAATCGCATTCGTCCCAAAGGGGTGATGGAAAAATGTACGTTTTGCTTGCATAGAACACGTGAGGGAAAATACCCAGCCTGCTTGGAGGCCTGTCCAACGGGGGCCAGAAAATTTGGAAATATTTTAGATCCCAAGAGTGATGTGTATAAAATTTTAAAAGAAAAACATACGTTTGTGCTTAAAGAGGAGTTGAATACAATTCCTCAGTTCTTTTATTACGTAAGTGATTAATGTATAACATCGTTCATCCGTCATTCTGAATCCAGCGAAGCTGGACGAAGGATCTCGATACGTTCTATTTTAAGATTTTCAAAAAATCAGACGGAGAAATAATTTCCACGTTCTTAAAGAATTCTAGTGGGAGTAAATGTTTACGATCTCCTGTGACCAGGTATTGAGCCTTCCCAATCCATGCTGTTTCAAGGATGAGATTATCTGCATGCATATTTGAAACTACATGAAAGAGTCCTTTTGGCTCATAAAGGGCGGCTACCTCTGCAATGCGAAAAATAAGTTGAGAGGCCAGTTTTGGGTTGAGCTCAAATTTATGAATTAGTTTTTTCTCTAACTCATCTAAGATAAACTTGGAAAGAATCAGCTCAAACTTTTTCTTTAAAGCTAAATCAACAACTTCGGCTGGTACCCCAGAGTAGAGAAGACCGCTGATCCAGACATTTGTATCAATGCAGACTTTAAGCATGGAGTTATTCTCTGTCTTCGTCAATAATGTCTTCTACATCTTCTGGTTTTATACCTTTCTTTTTGGCCACTTTTGAGACGTGCTTTCTTACTTTAGAAACAATGCGGCCAGCGGCATATTGTCTTAATGCCTCACGAAAGACCTCTGAAATGGTTCGTCGTTCTTCTTTGGCGATTTCAGACACTTCTTCGCTTAAGTCATGCGAAAGGGAAATAGAAACAATCTTTACGCTTCTCATATATATCTCCTTGTTAATAATAATATTAACATTATTAACACAAAAAGCAAGCAAAAACTTAACAGAAGAGTGATGTGTATAAAATTTTAAAAGAAAAACATACGTTTGTGCTTAAAGAGGAGTTGAATACAATTCCT
>Ga0155199_1007_pt2 | contig 12793 bp, 14 predicted proteins | sample RifCSPhighO2_02_FD_106167 | JGI IMG/M metagenome (GOLD analysis project Ga0155199, IMG submission 106167) | Deltaproteobacteria bacterium RIFCSPHIGHO2_02_FULL_40_11
TAGGATCGATTCTTCCCCGCCTTCTCGGATTTTTGTTTTTAAACTTAACTAGAATTATAATTATGTTAAGTTGAAAAGCTTATTAAAATCAAGTATCTTGTGCCAGCAAAATGTCTCTTATGGGTAAACATATTTTCTTTTTAATTTTGGCAGGATTCCTCATTTTAGTTTCACATCCAGCCTTGACATGTGAAGAGATCTTGGCGTCTGAAGAAGATTTCACAGCACGTATTGAAGATTTTAGAAAAGAGCTTCGTGGTATCAATGACACCTATCAAGCAGAATATCCAAATCGTGCAATCAGCATGTTGCGCGGGATAGAACACCAAGTCCTCCCTATTGTGAATGAAGGCCCGAGATCTCACGCCATTTACTTTGCAAGTGGAGCAGATATTTTTCGACTCGTATATGATTTCCCATTGGTTAAACATTACCATTTGGTAGATCTTATGACTGGCTGGGGAAGCTCCCCGCGTGAAGTTATTGTAGAAATATTACATCGTCTAAAATATTTTTCAGATCGCCTAGAGCTTCTAGAGAAGGGATTTGTTCCTCATCTGCCATCTTCCATTTTAAATCATAGAACATCTTCTGAGACCATGAACTCTTTTTTACAGTCAGGCGTTGGAGGACACAACTTTAATTTTTCTTTAAAACCCATTATTTTAAAAGTGGAATGGCAGTCTCCCTCTTTGGGAAAAATCGTAAAAATATTTTACATTCATCTTTTAAATATCATGATGCCCGATCATATAACGGCACTCGTAAACACTATTCCTTCTTCCCATGCGCTCGTAGGAATGCTTTGGACTGGACTTGGCGGCATATTTCCCAGGAATGTTCTAGATTTTCTTTTAATGCGTGCGAAACCTCAAAGCCCCTTTATTTATGAAAAACTGGTTCCTTCGGGAACCCCTTCACGTGATATTGAAGATGCTTTTCGCGATGTCTTAGGGGAGGGGTTGGATTTTCAAATTATTGTTCCGACAAGTTCTCAAAGTCATTTTTTTCATAATGATCCCTTGCATCAAAATCGTGTTGAAGCCATCGTCATCATGCGGTAAATTTTTAATATAAAGTCATCCTGAGCGGAAGCGAAGGATCTTAATTTTTAACTTAACCAGGAGGGTAATTATGTTAAGTAGTAAGCGCGACTTAGGTCTTTTAACTTTAAGACTTGGAATTGGGATTATGTTTATCCTACACGGATATCCAAAAGTTTTGGGTGGGGTAGCGCAATGGACGCAAATTGGAAGCAGTATGCAAAACCTTGGCATCACATTTTTCCCGGCATTTTGGGGATTTATGGCTGCCTCTTCAGAATGTTTTGGAGGATTTTTGTTTGCAATTGGATTTTTATTTCGCCCAGCATGCTTGCTTTTATTGAGTACGATGTCGGTTGCGACACTGTATCATCTTGGAAAAGGCGATGGAATTATGGGCGCATCACATGCTCTCGAAGCAGCGATTGTCTTTGTCAGTATGTTTTTAATTGGTCCAGGAAAACACAGTTTTTCCAACTGGTTTGGGCGCGGAGATCGTTAAAAAAATTATTTGATCATTTCGCACATTTTACCAATGGTATGGAATGTGTCTAAAATTAAATTTAATTCTTGGTCTGTGTGGCTCGCCATATAAGACGTACGAATGATGCCTTGGCCTGGGGGGACGCCTGGTGCCACCACAGGATTTGTAAAAACACCTGCATCATAAATGGCTTTGGCAAAGAAAAAAGTTCTGGCTTCATCGCCAATATTAATCGGAATAATGGGCGTTTTGGAGGGTGAAGTATCATACCCCATGCTTTGAAATCCCTTTTGCATTTTATGTGTAATTTTCCAAAGCCGTTGAACGTGTTCATCACTTTCTTCAAGAATATCTAAAACGGAAAGTACAGTGGCGAGTGAAGCAGGCGGCATCGCCGCAGAAAATATAAATGCTCTGGATTTATGTTTAATATAATGAATCACTTCTTCGGTAGCGACAATAAATCCACCTAAAGAGGCAAAAGACTTACTAAAGGTTCCCATAATAATATCGATATCGTTTGTCACATTGAAATGATCCGCAGTCCCTTTCCCATTTTTTCCTAAAACACCAATGCCGTGGGCGTCGTCCAACATAATTCTCGCATTATATTTTTTTGAAATTTTCACAATTTGATCGAGAGGCGCAATGTCGCCTGTCATGGAATAAACCCCATCTGTAATAACAATTTTTCCTTTTACATCTTGGTGTTCTTTGAGTTTGGCTTCTAAATCTTTCATGTCATTGTGTTTAAATACAATGGTTTCACCTTCGGCCAAGCGCGTACCTTCAATGATACTGGCATGGTTTTCTTCATCTGAAAAAATAAGATCGTTTTCATCTGTGAGGCAAGAAATGGTTCCCAGATTGGTTTGAAACCCCGTGGAATAAACCAGGGCTGCTTCTTTTCCCATAAAATGAGCCAAGCGTTTTTCAAGCTCGATATGAAGATCAATGGTGCCATTTAAAAAGCGCGATCCAGAGCAACCCGTACCATATTTTTCAATGGCATCTTTTGCCGCCGATCTAACTTTAGGGTGATGGGTTAGGCCCAGGTAGTTATTCGATCCTGCCATGACCTTTCTTTTGCCATCAATATAAACTGTGCCACCTTCTGCATTTTGAATAACTTTAAAGTAGGGATACACACCGGCTTCTTCAAGTTGACGTGCAACTTTAAAATCTTTGAATTTGGAAAAAATATCCATTCTGTCTAGATTGCCGCCAAATTTTGGCAACAAAGAGCAGAGCATACAGAACCGAATTGGACCTTGTCAATTTATTTTTAACTTGGTACATAGAAAAACATATGACAAATCAACATCTTACGTCCCATTCTGTAGGCGAAACATTTGAAATTGCTAAAAAGATCGCAAATGATTTGCAGGGCGGGGAGGTCATTGCTTTAAATGGGGAGCTCGGTTCTGGGAAAACAACTTTTGTTCAAGGACTTGCGCAAAGCTTAAAGGTGGATGCCAGCTACACCGTTACGTCTCCCACGTATACATTGATTCAGAGCTATCCTTGCCATCGCTTTACACTGCACCACATGGATTTTTATCGTCTAAAATCTGCCCAAGATGCGCATACGTTGGGGTTAGAAGATTACTTTAAACCCAATGCAATTTGTGTCATTGAATGGGCGAATTTGGCCCAAAGTTTTTTACCCAAGGACCATTTAGAGATCTTTTTTGAGTGGAAAAGCCCAACTGAGCGACTCATCTTTTTTTAATCTGCCTCCGATAAGATCATTAAGGAGGCCGTATGGTCAAAACTCAACTGAAAACAAAGCCTTGCCGCATGACAGCGTGTGAAGAAGGGGCCACGACAAAGGGGTATTGTCGCCTTCATTTCATTTCTAAGTGGCAAGACAAGTATAATAAGAAAGAAAAATCGAAGGAAAAAATGCTCGATAATTATGTGCGTGCGATTACCAAAAAGTACCCCGAAAAATATTTAGAAGTGATTCGTGAAGACCTCTCCAGTGAATCCACTTTTAAAAAAACAGTGGAAGCTTTGGAGATTGATGTCGAAGGCAAAGAAGATTTTTTTGCGGATATCGAAGAGTATATTAAAAAGTTCGATAAGGAATAAATTCAGTTTTTTTATATCTGCTGTTGAAATTAGACATTAAATTGGCTAGTAAGAGGTAATGCAAAAGCACTATCATATTAAAACCTATGGGTGTCAGATGAATATCTATGATACCCAGCGCATGGAAAACCTGCTACGCCCCATGAACTATGCCCCAACAGAAGACATTGAAAAGGCCGACTTCATTCTTTTTAATACCTGTACGGTGCGTGAAAAAGCCAAACATAAGTTTGTGAGCGATTTGGGGCGCCTGAAACCGCTGAAAGCAAAAAGAAAAGACCTTATTATTGGAATGGGCGGGTGCGTGGCCCAGGAAGAAGGCGAAAAGCTCCTCAAAAAAGTGCGTCACCTGGATTTTGTTTTTGGGGTGGATCAAATTGATCAATTGCCGACCCTTTTAAAAAATGTTCAAAAAAATAAAACACAAGTCTCTCTGACAGCATTTGATACGGATCCTAAATTTTCACTTTCTTATATCAAACCCAATTATTGCCCAACGTCTGCCTATGTTACGGTGATCAAAGGCTGTGATAAGTTTTGTTCCTTTTGCATTGTGCCTTTTACGCGCGGGCTTGAAAAAAGTAGGGCGCCTAGAGAAATTCTTCAAGAAATTGAAGCCATGGTTCAGGGCGGAACACGTGAAATTACGCTCTTGGGTCAAAATGTAAATTCCTATGATTATGAAAAGATTTATTTCCCAGCGCTTTTAAAAATGGTGAACGACATTGAAGAGCTAAAACGCATTCGCTATACGAGCCCCCATCCCCAAGATTTTGATGATGCCATGATCGATTGCCACGCTACGCTCGATAAGCTGTGTCAGCATATTCATATGCCAGTTCAATGTGGCAATAACGACGTTTTAAAGCAAATGCGCAGGTGGTACACGATCGAACATTATAAAGAACAGATTCAAAAATTAAGAGATAAAGTTCCTGAAATTTCTGTTTCAACGGATATCATTGTCGGATTTCCCGGCGAAACAGAAAAACAATTTGAAGACACGCTTCAACTTTTAAAAGACGTTCAATACGATTTTGTATTTTCGTTTAAATACTCGGAGCGTTCGGGAACTAAGGCAGCCCAAGAATTAAAAGATGATCTTTCAGAAAGTGAAAAAAATAGGCGTTTATATGTTCTACAAACCCTTCAAGACGAAATCTCTCTTGAAAAAAATAAAAAACTTGAAGGACAGATTCAAGAAGTTTTAGTAGAAAAAAAATCTACAAACGATCAACTTCAAGGTAGAACCGAGACCAATAAGATTGTCCACTTTCATGGAGAGCCTTCTCTCATTGGCCAATTCACCCATGTTCGTTTGGAAAAAGCCATGCCCCATAGTTTTTTAGGAAAGCAGATTTCTGCTTGAGATTTTTCGAAATGACAATATAAGATCAAATCTATCATGAACAGTGCTCAACAACTTTTGATGTCGGCTATTAAATTGAAGCTCGGGATGTCTTATGAAGACAGGATAGAAAGTCATGAGAATGCCAGGCAGTTAAGCGTTGATTTACAAAGAGCAGGAGAAAACTTACGTGCAAAATCTCAAAGAACTTCTCAGAACGCTTCTGGAGCATGAAATTGATTTTGTCCTCATTGGTGGATTTGCTGCGGTAGTTCATGGAACAACACTTGTTACGCAGGACTTAGATATTTGCGCCGCAATTACTGAAGAGCAAGTCAGTAAGCTCCGTAAAGCGCTTAAAGATTTACACCCTCGGCATCGTATGAATCCGAATGCAAAACACTCTTTTTTAGAATACCCAGAGGTCATCAAGGGCATCAATAATATCTATTTAGAAACAGATCTGGGTATTCTGGATATCCTTTCCCAAAGCAAGCCAGCCGGGAGCTTTGATGAAATAAAAAGCAGAGCGTTAGAAGTTTCTTTGTATGGTTATAAATGTAGGGTTATTTCTATTGAAGATCTTATCCAAATAAAAAAATCAATGAAACGCCCGAAAGACTTACAGGCAGTAGAAGAACTTAAAATTATTCAGCAGTTTTCAAAGAAAAAATAATCTTCAGAAGATTGGAAGAATCTTAAAATCGTTTACAAAAGTAAATGAAATCTTTTTAGATGTGGTTGACGATTTATACTTAGACTGGTACATAACCGTTTACAAATGAAGCCCATTTATGAATATAACGATTATAGAAAATTTATCAAAGACACGATTTTGTCTAAAAATGAAAAGGGGCGCCACTATAGTTTCGCACAGTTGGCTCGAAAAGGCCAAATTAAGTCTAAAGCTCATATTAAGCTTGTGTGTGATGGGCAACGTAATTTAACCCATAAAACCATTCCCAATTTTGCAAGAATGTTAGGTCTTAAAACCAAGGAATCTTTTTATTTTGAAAATCTTGTTTATTTTAACCAGACAAAAGAGATTGAAACACAAGAAAAGTACAAAGAACGTCTAAAAAATTTGGCGAAAACAACCCCCGTAAAGCAAATTGCATTTGAAAACTTTGATTTCTTTTCAAAGTGGTACTATGTGGTGTTGCGTGAATTGGTGGATGTAGCTGGATTTCAAGAAGATCCAAAGTGGGTGAACCAAAGACTAAAAACGAAACTAACGCCTACAGAAATAAAAACGACGTTTGAAACACTAATACGTTTAGGATTTCTTAAACGAAAAAATGGAACGCTTACCCAAACAATCCCTAAAGTGTCATCTTCAGATACGCTTCGCTCTAAAGCTCTTCGAAGCTTTCATTATCAGATGCTCGAATTTGCAAAGCAAGCCTTGAATGAAGATCTCTTAGAGCGTGAAACATCTGGGCTTACGATTGCGCTTACTGAAAAAGAGTTTTTTGAAGTTAAAGAAGCCTTGATTGAATTTCGAAAACAGCTCAATCAACAATTAAATCAAGATTCAATAGGTGAGAAGAAAAGAGTCTATCATATTGCTTTAACATGCTTTGGCATTACCAAAGAGGAGGAACAAAAATGACAAAACAGACATTGATTTTTAGCTTACTTTTTATCTCCACACTCTCTTATGCAGGGGGTGGTACAGAAACGGGAAGCGGGGGGTGGGTTATCGTGAAAGACAGTGAAATCGTTTTAGCAGACCCTTTTATAAAATATCCAGATGTGTCAGGTATTGGAGAGCGTTGGGTTTTGTCTGATAAATTAAAAGCATACTTAGAACATATTTCAAATTTAATGGGTTATTACGGCGTCCCTTTACGATGGTGGAATCCAGTTTTTGTAAAATTCTTTTCCCAGTCAACGGTTAGAAAAAAAGAGGAGCAATGGAGATATTCTGAATTTTGGACGAAAAAGGTCTTTTCAGAAGAAGTTCAATTTCGTTATACAGAAGACCTCCCTTGCCATGATCCCATTGAATTTATTAAAGATGTAGAGGGGGAACCCATGCTTCTAGGGTGTACCAATGATCAAATTACATGGTTTAAGAAATCTTTTTTTGAGAAGCTGACCTTAAAACAACAGGCGCTTGCGATTATGCATGAACGTCTTCACGCATTTACACATCGTGGACACGATGTCATTTGTGATTTTATTTCAATTTTAAATACAATCCTAACGCTTCAAGAAAAGCAAAGTGCAGGAGTTCTTGTGAAGCCCTCGGAGAAAGAACTTGAGGCTATGTATCGTCTAAAAACGCGTGCAGAAGAAATGGGATTTGAAATCGAGGCCAGCCCCATACTTATTTGGCCAAATGGGGGAGGTGTCATCATGACCTCTCTTCAAGAACCTATGGTTGATAAAAGTTCATACATAAGCGTTGGATCCATGATCTATGGATATGTTTATAATCCTTTTAAAAACGAAGGATGGGATCTTCCAATATCTATTGGGAAAAATGTCACCATATTAAATTCAATCTTAAATACACCTACCATTGAACAGGGGGCGTGGATTGAAAATGTCTTTCGAAATGAAAATGAAATCTTTGTTGGGGCTTTTTCTATACTTCAAAATGTTACCTTTAGGCGGGTGGATCATGTCAATGTAGGAAATTCTACGCAGATATTTAATTTTAAATTTACAACCGAAGATGGCTGGCCAACGCTTTATGTAGGAAACAATGTGTTACTTTCCAATGCAGATATTGAATCTACAAAAAATGTCTTAGATGCGTGGTGTATTTTAATTGTTCCTGTCTTTTATCGCACCATTCGAGACAATGGTGAAGTCAGGCTTATTATTTCAGATGGAACACAAATTGATTTAAGCGAACGAGGGCCATTTAAAATTCATGTTCGAGGCGGCAGAACGGTTGTGGAATCTAAAAAAGATCTTATGGGACTTAAAAGAGAATAAGCTTCAAATTCTCCTTTTCGAATTTAGTCTCATTGTATATGATGATAAACAGATGATTAATTATAAAACTATTTTGGAAAAGTTTGTAAGTTCCAAAATGAATTTTGTCATTGTGGGAGGGTTTGCGGTTATTGCACATGGGGCGGTGAGGGTAACGATGGATTTGGACCTTGTCATTGCACTTCAAAATAAAGATTTAGAAAAGGCATGGAATATTTTGGCAGATTTGGGATTTAAATGCAGGCAACCGATTACAAAAGATGTTTTTACAAATGCAAAAGTACTTTCAAACCTTATCCATGAGAAAAATTCAAAAGCCATTAGCTTTTATCAAAGCAAACAAGAATACCTTGTGGTAGATCTTTTGTTTCGAGAAGATCTGAAAGTTGAAGATAAAGACATCGTAAAAATTAATTTATTTGGTATTCAGTGTCCGATCCTATCTATCGATAAGTTGATACACCTTAAAAAAGAGGCAGCCAGGCCTAAGGATTTAGAAGATGTCAAAGCACTCCAAAAAATTAAAAAAGCCTAAAATAACGTGGGGTACGCCAGAGAGCTATTTTCCCTTTAAAATGCATGTGGCGCCACTCGATCAAAAAAATCTTTTATACGCAAAACATCTTACGTCAGAGCAACGTATTGAATGGCTGATGATGATGCAAGAGCTTCTCATTCAGCAGTTTTCAAAGAAAAAATAATCTTCAGCAGATTGACAGTTCCCCCTATTTTATGTACAAATACCCGTCAAATCGCCCCTGAACTCTGGGGCACCCCATTTAAGGAATTTTAAGCATATGCGAGTCATACAAGACCCAAAAGAGCAGCGTTTTAGCCTTGGTTTAACCTTTGATGATCTTTTGCTTGTGCCCCAACACTCTGAAATTTTGCCCCAAGACGTCAGTCTTAAAACACGTCTGGCTGGAGATTTAACTTTAAATATCCCCCTGATCTCGGCTGCGATGGATACCGTTACCGAATCCAAAACCGCGATTTCAATGGCCAGACTGGGAGGGATTGGCGTCATTCACAAAAATCTCTCGCCTAAACTGCAAGCCTTTGAAGTTGAAAAAGTAAAGAAATCTGAAAGTGGTATGATTTTAGATCCCATTACCATTTCTCCAGATGAAAAAATCTCGAAAGCTTTGGATCTGATGCAGCAGTATCATATTTCGGGGGTCCCAGTGACCCAAGGCACAAAGTTGGTGGGGATTTTAACCAACCGTGACCTTCGGTTTGAAAAAAATCTAGAACAAAAAGTGCAAGATGTGATGACATCTCAGAACCTGATTACAGCCCCCGAAGGGACAACGCTTTTACAAGCCAAAGAAATTTTGCATCAAAATCGCATTGAAAAATTACCCGTTGTCGATGCCGCCTTTAATTTAAAAGGACTGATTACGATTAAAGATATTGAAAAATCGATTCACTATCCCCATTCTCAAAAAGACCGCTTTGGTCGGCTCATGGTAGCTGCAGCTGTTGGCGTGTCTCAAGATCGCGAAGAACGCATTCATCTTTTGCTTCAAAATCACTGCGATGTTTTATGTATCGATACCGCTCATGGAAATTCTAAAAATGTTATTGAAGCTGTTCGAGATACGAAAAGAAACTTTAAAAATGCACTCATTATTGCTGGGAATGTTTCAAGCGGGGAGGGAGCCGAAAAGTTGATTCAAGCGGGTGCCGATGCCATCAAAGTAGGCCAGGGGCCAGGCTCTATTTGTACGACGCGCATTGTCACAGGGTGTGGCATGCCCCAAATGACCGCCATTATGGAGTGTATCCAAATAACCAGAAAAAAGGGGATTCCTTTAATTGCAGATGGGGGGATCAAATATTCTGGAGACATTACCAAGGCTTTGGCAGCAGGGGCAGATTCTGTCATGATTGGAAATCTATTTGCAGGGACAGATGAAAGCCCAGGGGAGAGCGTTTTATATCAAGGTAGAAGCTATAAGGTTTATCGTGGGATGGGATCGCTGGGGGCTATGCAAATGGGCAGTACCGATCGCTACCAGCAAAGTTCAAGTACACCTTTAGAAAAACTGGTCCCCGAAGGGATTGAAGGCATGGTTCCGTATAAGGGAAAACTCTCGCAATCTGTGTATCAACTTTTAGGGGGCATTCGCTCTGGCATGGGGTATGTGGGGGCTAGGACCATTTCAGAGCTTCACGAAAAAGCAAAATTTGTGCGTGTCTCTCCATCGGGTCATAAAGAAAGCCATGTGCATGACGTTTTGGTAACCAAAGAGGCTCCCAATTATCGCATTGAAACATAAATGAACCCGCTTCAAGATGGCATTTTAATTTTAGATTTTGGATCTCAATACACGCAACTCATTGCCAGGCGTATTCGAGAGCAAAATGTGTATTCTGAAATTCGTCCCTATGCAATAAGCCTTTCAGAAATCCAAAAATTAAAGCCCAAGGGCATTATTTTTTCTGGGGGACCCGCCTCTGTTTTAGATCCAAAGGCTCATTTTATTGATCCAGAAATTTATAATTTAGGGATGCCTATTTTGGGGATTTGTTACGGCATGCAGCTCATGACGCATCAATTACACGGAAAAGTTGAAAAAGCTTTGGATCGAGAATACGGAAATGCTGAAGTTACACTGGTAGAGGATTCTCTTTTATGGAGAGGGTTGTCCAAAGAAAATCCTCTGAAAGCTTGGATGAGTCATGGTGATCGTATTTTAAAATTGCCCTTGGGTTTTAAAATTATTGCACGTTCTAAAAATTCTCCAGCAGCCGCCATGTGTCACGAAACAAAACCTTTGTATGCTGTACAGTTTCATCCAGAAGTAACACATACGCCTCAAGGCACAGAAATTTTAAAGAATTTCATTTTTCAGATTTGTCATGCAACACCTTCTTGGACCATGCAGTCTTTTGTGGAACACATGATTCAATCTGTTCGAAATCGCGTTCAAGAAAATAAAGTTGTGATGGGTGTCAGTGGCGGCGTGGATTCTACGGTAGCTGCCATGTTGCTTCAAAAAGCTATTGGGGATCAGTTGGTACCGATTTTTATCAACAATGGTCTTTTGAGATTAAACGAAGAAAAAAAAGTAATCAATTTATTTAAAAATCAAAAACACATGAACCTGCGCTATGTGGATGCAAGCAGTCAATTTCTAAATGCTTTAAAAGGGATTACAGATCCAGAACAAAAACGAAAAATCATTGGGCATGAATTTATTAAAGTCTTTGAAGCAGAAGCTCAAAAGATTCAAGGAGCAAAATTTTTAGGGCAGGGGACACTTTATCCAGATGTCATTGAATCTGTTTCTTTTTCTGGAGGGCCGTCTCAAACCATTAAGTCGCATCATAATGTGGGGGGCTTACCCAAAGAAATGAATTTAAAACTCGTTGAACCCTTAAGAGAACTTTTTAAAGATGAAGTTCGCAAGCTGGGGCAAGAGCTTGGCATCCCATCTGAATTTATTGACAGACAACCTTTTCCTGGCCCTGGGCTTGCCGTTCGAATTTTAGGAGAGGTTACGCAAGCAGGCTTAGCACTTTTACGTTTGGCAGACGACATTGTGGTTTCTGAAATCAAAAAGGCTAATTATTACAAGCAAGTATGGCAATCTTTTGCAGTACTTCTTCCAGTAAAATCGGTGGGTGTGATGGGCGATGAAAGAACATACGAAAATGTATGCGCTATTCGGTGTGTAAAAAGTTCAGATGGTATGACGGCAGATTGGGTAGATCTCCCGCATGAACTTTTAGCCAAAATTTCAAATCGTATTATTAATGAGGTACGTGGAATGAACCGTGTTGTGTACGACATTTCTTCCAAACCACCTGCGACGATTGAATGGGAATGAGATGTCATCCCCGCGGAAGCGGGGATCTTCTTGACTTCATAAAACGCATTGAATAGAGTTTTCGTGGAGGTATCGTTTATGAAGAAGGTAATTCTTTCTTTCTTTTTTGTATTGTTGTGTGCGTCTTATTCAACCCCATCTTTTGCAGCTACATCTGAAGATATTATGAAAACATTCGATTGGAATCAGGGAAAGCTCTTGGACTATTATTGGGTTCGCCCTTCAGAAATTTATGACCAATGGAACAATGGATCCAGGTTTATGCGATCTGTTTTAAAGGCAAGTTATGTGACTAAAAAAGATAAAGACATCATTTGGAAAATTCAAGAATCCTTAAAGGATTACTTGAATGATCGTCCGTTGTATTGGAAGCATGAACTGGATTTTCATCGAAAACTCTTTCAAAACTATAAAAAGGATACTTTGCCTGTTTTTGCAGATTATAAGGTGGAAGAGCGAAATGGAACGCTTGAAATTATTCATCGTGAATTTGGGTTTGCCATTGGCACGTTTGAAACGGATGGAAAATATACTTCTACGGGATATTGGAACAATACGGGTGGCATTCATATCGATATGTGGAACCAAGTCTTTTATGATCCTTGGGATGAAAAAATGTATTATCGAAGATTTATTGAAAACGACGCTGAAAAATATACCCATATTCATGTGACAGCCAATGCCGATAACTTTGTTTTTCGGTTTGAGGGTGACCCATCTGGGCAAGTGCGCACAGGGAAAATTGAAATTGTAGATCTCAAAGGGTTTACATATGCAGTTCCCATGTTTGTTTATGCGGGAAAGAAAAAACCCATTGCCACAGATTATGTTTCAGACCTCAATGCTACGAAAGAAGTGATTACATTTGATGTGGGCTATACCTATGATGAAAGACGCATGAGTATGGATCCAGAGGGTGTGGTGGAGTTTCATGAAACACTCGACCAGTTTATGAATACTGCTTTCCTTGACACAGATTTTGTAAGTTGATAGGTTTTTTGCGCCAAACGTCATCCCCGCGAACGCGGGGATCTTCCTT
>Ga0155199_1049_pt1 | contig 12348 bp, 14 predicted proteins | sample RifCSPhighO2_02_FD_106167 | JGI IMG/M metagenome (GOLD analysis project Ga0155199, IMG submission 106167) | Deltaproteobacteria bacterium RIFCSPHIGHO2_02_FULL_40_11
TTACATCAAAACCAACGCATTGAACTTCCCTCTGAAGAACACTTTGATCTACTACTTAAAAAAACAAAACAAAACCTAGGGATGGGCGTAAACATATCCAGAAAGCAGCCTTCTTGGTTTCAAGTGATTGTCGAACTTTTTCAAGTGCCCAGTTTTGCCGTAGCCTTTGCAACCATTGTACTTGTGATTACGCTCACGGTTACAACGATTGGAGACTTTAATATCTTCCAAAAAGAAAATGTGTACAGCACACTTTCTAAAGAACTAACTTCAAAAACAGCTCCTTTAATTTTACAACATGAGGAAACAGATTTCATGATTGAAGAACTGGAGCAAATGGATGGCAATGACCTCCTGGTTATTTTAAAAGGAATTGAGGTTTAAGATGAAAAACATGAAACTTTTACTGACACTGATCGTACTGGGGCTCACACTGAACATATCTTTTGCAGACCACAAAGAACATAGACTCACCCAAATTCAAGTACGATTAGACCAAGTATTTCAAAAAAATCTGATTAAAACGCTTAGCCTCACAGGAGAAAAAAAAGAGCATGTGCTTAAAATTTTAAAAGATTGCAGCAAACGAAAAGCCCTTCTCATTGATAACCTCTGGCATATTCGCCACAAACTCAAAGATTTGGAACAAAAGAAAAATGTCGAAGATACGAAGCTAGCCGATATCTTACAAAAAATGAAACAGGTTCAAAAAGAGATTGAGCACTGTGACGACACAGCCTTAAACCAACTTAAAAAAGTACTTTCTGAAAAAGAAATTGCAACCTATATCGTCTTAAAACACAAAACCATGCACCAACTCAAACAAGAAGTCCGAAAGCGCCTCAAAGACAAAGACAATACGCATAAATATGAGCCTGTGTTTTAGATCGTAAGAGTCTCGCGCAAGAAACGCTGGCCAACCCCGCTTCAAAAGTGCTAAAAAACACTTGTCTCATGCGCATGCTAAACTCAAAATACTGGATTCTTACTTTTATTTTCCTACTCCTACTTTTTCGATTATTCCCCATTTTTCTGCCCGCTTGGCAAACCAAAGAAACTTATCAAATCGATATGAGCCGATCGATTGCACATGAAAACCTAAAATTTTTTAAACAAAATGTTTCATTCATTCAAGATTTTAAAAATAACGTATTTCTAAGCTCACCTCCCCGACCCTGGACCGAAGACTTCCCACTCTTTAATTTTTTTGCAGCCATCGTTATGAAGGTATTTCAAACTGAAAGCTTGCTCACAGGACGGTTTTTAAGTTTAGCTTTTTTTATTTTGGGCACATTCTTTTTATATGGATTTACAAAAAGACGGTATTCAAAAGACATCGCACTTTGGGCTACTTTTTTTTGGAGCGTTTCTCCCATTACAATGAATTACTCCATTTATTTTATGGCGGAATCTGCCATGGTTTCGAGTTTTTTAGGGGTTTTATATTTTTTACAAAAATATCTAGATACCAATCAAAAGAAATTTTTTGCCCTTTCGATTTTCTTTGGCATGCTTGTCCCTGCTTTTCGCTACTATGGGGCACTGCTTTGGATTCCTTTGCTTTTATGGTTCTTACAAGAAAGGAGCTGGGAGTTTCAGAAAAAAACATGGCTTGAAATCACATTGCTTTGTGGCATCCCGGCACTTATTCCTGCCTTTTGGCTCGGCTACACACTGATTGCCATTGATAACCCCATCCACGCCCAGTGGCATTGGGGAAATTGGACCCATTTTTTACTTTCAAGTTTTGAATATTATGATCGCATGTTTCAAAGAATTTCGAAATACAGTATTACATATCTTGGTTTTATCTTTTTAATTGTGGGTACTGTCATTCGAAGAAAAGATGCCCTTTTGATGGGAGGAATTTTTATGATGCTTCTTTCCATGGGAATTTTTACAGAGGGGCATGACATTAACCCGTATTATCAATTTAAGTTTATTCCGTTTTTATCTATTCTAGCTTCGGTGGGTCTGGTCGCTGGGGTCAGATGGGGGGCTGCCCTCCGTCTGACTCCGATGCTGCCCCCAGTCCTTTTAGTGCTCCTCACATTTTTAGCTTTTCGACAAACCTATAAAGAATTGCGCTATGACAGTTCTGGTATGGTTTTAGGCCATGCGCTAAAAACGCATACAAATCCAAAAGATCGAGTTCTTGTTGTCCAAGACATCCCCGATCCGGGAGCTTTTGTTTATGGCGATCGAAGCGGCTGGCTTCAAGACATTTGGCAATTTAATCCAAACGAAGTCCCCGATTTTATAGATGTCATTGCCCTTCGGCTTTCTGTAGATCATCTAAAAAAGTTCGAAGAAAAACTTTCTACGTATTCCTTTCAATGGAGAATTCAAGCCCCTTTGGGGCGGCATCAAAAGTGTGGAATGATTGATTTCTTTTTTGAAAAATGTCCACGCACGGAATACGTACTTGCTATTACGAAAAAATAACTTTTTTAAACTTTCTTTTCCCGACTTTTAAAATATATTCACCCTTGGATTTGATTTCGAAAGAGAGATCTTCTATTTTCTTTTGATTCAAAGAGACTCCTCCTTGTTTCATCATTCGCTTGGCTTCGCCATTTGAGGCGACAAGCCTTAGATCCACAAGAAGTTTCATTAAAGAAATGGGCAATGCTTTGGAAGACACTTTTTCTTCTTCCATTTCATCGGGGAGGGCTTTCTTTTGAAAAAGGGCTTCAAATTGCGTTTTGGCAATTTGGGCTTCTTTTTTGCCGTGGAACCTTTCAACAATTTCAAGTGCCAAATCTACTTTGGCGTCTTTTGGATTTAATTTTCCATCTGCTGCTTGAGCTTGTTTTTCTTCCAAGTCTTTGGCTGAAATTTTACTTAAAAGCTCAGTGTACTTCCACATCATTTCATCTGAAACGCTCATGATTTTTCCAAACATTTCTTTTGGAGATTCTGTAATGCCAATGGCATTGTTCAAAGACTTACTCATTTTTTGAATACCATCTGTCCCCTCTAAAAGTGGCGTTGTTAAAATGACTTGTGGATCTTGGCCAGCATCTTTTTGAAGCTGTCTACCCACCAATAAATTAAACAATTGATCCGTGCCCCCAAGCTCCACATCAGACTTTACCATGACAGAATCATAGCCTTGCATCAGCGGATATAAAAATTCATGAATCGCAATCGATTGCCCGGATTTAAATCTTTTTGAAAAATCGTCCCGTTCAAGCATTCTGGCAACGGTCATTTTAGAAGCTAATTTGATGACATCTACAAAAGCCAATTTCGTAAACCATTCCCCATTATAACGAATTTCAGCTGCATCCATCTTTAAAATCTTTTGCACTTGATTGAAATATGTTTTGGCATTGTCTGTGACTTCCGCCAAAGTAAGCTGTGGACGCGTGGCTTGTTTTCCGGAAGGATCTCCCACCAAAGCCGTATAGTCTCCAATAATTAATACGGCTTGATGCCCCAAATCTTGAAATTGCCGTAATTTTTGAAGCACCACGGTGTGTCCCAAATGAATATCTTTAGAAGAAGGATCCACCCCAAGCTTGACACGTAACTTTTTTTTCTTGGAAAGCTTATTGAAAAGTTCTGCTTCACTGACCAGATCTACCGTACCTCGTAAAACTTCCTGAAGCTGCTCTTTAGGCGTTCGCATCAATGCTGACTCTTTCTATTCTTTCTGTTTTTGCGGTTGTTTCATTGATATCCATCACAACACCCTGTAATTTAACATCTCCGCTCGCAACCTCATATTTTTTAGGCATGCGGGTTAAAAATTTTTCGATGACTTCTTGATACGCCATCCCAATGACAGAATCATGTGGACCGGTCATGCCAGCATCTGTTAAAAACCCCGTGCCATTTTTTAAAACCTGCTCATCTGCCGTTTGCACGTGTGTGTGCGTTCCAATAATAGCACTAATTCTTCCATCTAAGTAAAGTGCCATGGCCTTTTTTTCTGCCGTTGTTTCTGCATGAAAATCGACAAATACTATTTTTGTTTCTTTATGAAGTTCTTCTAAAAGAAGATCTGCTTTTTGAAAAGGGCAATCGTATGAATCCATAAAGACACGCCCCATTAAATTTAAAATGCCGACTTTTACGCCCGTTTTGGTTTCAAACACCAAATGGCCCCGACCGGGAACATGAAACCGACCCGATTGCGGATAGTTGGCTGGCCTTAAAAGAAATTCTTCAGAATCATACAAATGAATACCTTCTTTTTTGTCCCAAGCATGGTTTCCAGAGGTTAAGACATCAATTCGAGCATCAAATAAATCTTTGAGAACCGATTTTGTAATGCCCTTCCCACTTGCCGCGTTTTCACTATTGGCAATAACCAAATCTATTTTTTCTTTTTTAATAAGCTTTGGAACAATGTTGAGTGCCGCCTGACGGCCTGGCTTTCCAACAATGTCTCCAATAAATAAGATGCGTATCATGAAAATATCCTTTGCACGGGTATATCTTCTACCCCATGCGGGACATGACTTACAATCTGAAAATCATATGCCAACCCAATGGTTTTGATATGGGCTTCCTGAGAGAGCGTTCGATCATAATACCCCTTCCCATACCCCAAGCGATTCCCCAAGCGGTCGAATGCAATCCCAGGAACAAAAAGGATATCGATCTTTTGAAAATCTACGTTTGGATGTCCTTGGACAGGTTCTAAGATACCATAAGCCCCCACCACGAGCGTTGTAAGATCTAAAACTTCACAAAATAAAAGTTTTTTGATTGCCTGATCTATCCTGGGATACAAAGGTTGGATATTGTGGTGCACACAAAAGGCGTGGATTTCTATTGTTTCAACTTCATTTTGAATGGGAAGATAAAGGCCTACATACTTAAGATTAGAAACCGTTTTTAGAAATTCAATGGCCTGCTTTTGAATTTCTAAACTCAATGCTTGAATTTCTGGATGCGAAAGCTTTTTCCGAATGCTTAAAAGTTGCTGCCGAAGCGCTTCTTTTTTATGTTGAAGGCTGGGCATCAATCATTTGAAGAATGTTTTTGGCACGATGAATTACTTTTTCTTTATAGGCTTGAACCTCATTTTCTGACTGAAAAAGTTCATCTGTAATATTGAGTAATGTTAAAATCGCCACATGGTGTCCGGTTAAAGCCTTTGAATTTTTATGCAGTTCTTTCATTTTAGAAGTGACATAATTTACAATTTTATCTACATAGGGTTTGGGTTGGGTGCTTTTAATATTAAACTTTTGTCCTAAAATTTCGACTTCATAAGTATGCTTCATACGGTCTCCTAAAAATGACTGCTTTATACGCATACTTTAGCGAGAGGACTCTATTGCTGTCAACACATTCTCCATTTCCCTACTTATTGAAATGTGTTGATCTCGATAAAGCATTTTTGCTATCCTTTTACTGATGAAAAGGTTCGTTCGTGTCATTTTAATATTTGTAACGCTGAATATGTTTTCAGGTCAGATGGGCCATGCTGCCATTACAGACTTCTTCAAATATTTCACCTTTTCTGAAGAAGGCGTCATGAAGATTTGGAAAGAAAAACTCCATAAAGGAAAAGTGGAATATAAATTGGCAAAAGCCGGAAATGAAGCCTATGTCCATGGCCACTCTAAAGCCGCAGCCAGTGGCCTTTACTATGAATTTAGTGAAAAAGATCGCTATAATCCAACCCAAAGGCCCTATATTAGCTGGAAGTGGAAAGTGGATAAATTCTTAAAGAAAACAGACGATCCCAAATTTCAAGAAGATGATTACCCGGCCAGAGTATACGTAATCTTTCCTGCCAAAGTTTTTATCTTTTCAAAATGCATTGAATACATTTGGGATACCCCCAATTCTAAACATAAAGAAGGCGACAACTCCAAAAGCCCCCTTTCCAGCCGCATTCGCTTTAAAATTCTAAAAGTGGGCGAAAAAAAGGGCTGGCAATTTGAGGAAAGAAACGTGTACCAAGACTATATGGAACTTTTTGGGGAAGAGGAAGTAGATGATCAAATTGGCGCCATTGCATTTATGAGCGATTCTGATGATACTGGAAGTGAAAGTATTGTTTATTTTGACGAAATGAAAATTGGGTATAAAACGCCCATGACGCCTTCTCCCTAATGAAATTTCGAACGAAATATCTTATCCAACCCAAATTTCAGCTTATTTTTTCTGCACTTTTGGTTTTTATTGCCCTCATCTCAGCTGCATTAGTTGGCATTGTCATTTATCAATTGATTTACGCCAATAATCTGGTTTTTGTAAAATATAACGTCCATTTAAATCCAGAATTCATGTCTTTATTGGCAAAAGAAAAAAAAGTGATTCTTGCAGCCTGGGTTTTATCTTTCTTAAGCGTTGCACTTATTTTATTGGTGGCTGGCATATTTCTGTCCCATAAAATGGCAGGGCCCCTTTATGCCTTAACCCGTGAAATGGGGAAACTCAAAATGGGGAATCTCAACGCCTATTTGAAACTTCGAAAAAGAGACGAATTTAATCAATTAAAAGCCCCTTTTAACCAATGGGTTGATGCGCTCCGAAAAATGACCATTAACGATATTGAAAAAATTGATCTTATCAAAAAGGACCTAGATGAACTGATTCGAAAAATGAGAGAACAAAACCTAGATACGCAAGAAATTTCAAAAATTGAAGCCCTGCTTACCTCTCTCGACACACTCAGAGAAAAAAAAGAAGCACAGTTGGCTGGAAATGTCAGCACATAAATTTTTTTATTCTGAAGCAGGCTTCAATCCTGCTCTTTTGAGCTTAATTAAAGATTGGGTTGCAGAAATGGCATTTTGTGTTTTGACATCATAGAGGTGGTCTTTGTATTCGGGCCCTGTCCAAACCCATTTAGAATCAATGTAATCGATACAAGCTGAAACTTTATCTGAAGTAATTTTTCGAAATAAAACATGATCTTGATGAGAATACTTTCGTTTTTCTTTTAATTTTTGAAGCAATTCTTTTTTCTCATTATTTTTTAAATCATGGTCTAAAATACGCCACGCTTCACATTCCAAAAAAGCTTTTTTCTTAAGGTCGTCTGTATTGTCTCGCATTTTAATCAGCCGATGCATGACCCGCATGGTCCAAGACGAAACCCCACGATTTAAAAAATAATCTTCTAAAAATAAAAGGGCACGATATTTTGTCTTTTCTGCCTCCGACCACGCTTTTTTAGGTGCATCTGACAGGCGAAGCATTTCTTTTTCAATGAGCATCAACCCCGCATTTTTCAGCGGTTCTTTGACAATATCTTCCACTGCCTGTGCTGGAAAATTCATGAGGGCGCATACGCTAAAGATTAGAAAATAAAATGCTGCTCTTGTTAGCACATGCCAAGCGGTATCTATTTGAAGGCCGTCACGGAGCGCGAGCGGGCATGGTTCGAGCAAAGCGAGAGCGCGAGTGCCGAGCGGCAAATTTCTCGCAGGGAAATTTGACCGCGTGCCTGAAAATAGATACCGCTTGGCATGTGCTAAAAAAAATGGCCCTTTATTACTCAAAATTAAGCGTAAACCCCGCATAAATCAGGTCCTTTCCGACTTTATACTTAAACTTAATATCGCTCTCTACAATAGACCGAATGGCTTTTTGAAAAGCCGTATTTGAAACCGTAGTCATATTCGGCACTGCCACCAGGTTCGTCAATTGTTTGGCTGTGTTTTTTTCAAGCGCATTGGCAGCAAAAATATTTTTTTCATCGCGCGTCAAAGACTGATAAACTTCTGCCCGATCTTCCCAAGCGTCTTGGGCAACTTTTCGTCCTGCCTGTTTCACAAACTGTTGAACCAATTTTAAAGGATCCGCCTCGCCAGCAGACAATTGACGATGCACCCCTTGTAAAAAGATCATCGTCATTTCATCTTCGAACTGATGTTGTTCGGCAAAGCGTTCTTCCCCTTTTGCCTCCGATTCATACATTTTTGCAAGCAAAGGATCGTCTCGAAATTCCTCTGGAATTTCGGAAAGTTTTGATTTTTCCTTTTCTATAGGAATGCCATTTAAATAATTTGTCACGTCCCATTTAAAATAAACAAGTCCCGTAGACTGAATTTGAAGCTCTAAATCACGACATCTGTTAAATACACTTTGCACTTTATTAATTTCAACTTCCAGTTTTTCTTCCCGATTGGATTCATTTTCAAAAACCAGGTAAATTTGCGCCTGAGGTGGCAAGCCTTGCGCTTCTGCGGCATACACATAGCCTGTTACAAAAAAGCAAAGCATGCGGTGCATGTCTGGGTCATCAATATATAAAGGATTTTTTTCATCCCGAAAGGCAACTTTTGAAACAATTAAATCCGCATATTTGGAAAGCTTCTCTTGCGTTTTGGGTTCCAATAAACGCTGTGCCTGGTCACCAATACTGGGAGCTGCAATATTTTCGAACACACGTCCCAGATTTTTTTGCGCCTCTAAAGAGACAGGCTTTACCATCGCAGGACTTCGTTTTTCAGCTTTTTGAGAAAACACAACGTCCACACCTGAGACAAGCACAATCGCTAAAAATCCCAAGATCAATAAAACTATAAATGATTTGTTCTTAACCATTTTTCTTTATCCATAATAAAAGCTTCAATTTTTCGCCCCAGATGTTTGCATCCTTCTTCCAAGTCGGGATGTTCTTTTGTGGCAGCTTTACAATTTTCACCGATAGAGCGCCAAAAAAGAATTTCTTCATGTACTTCCTGAGCCCAAGTTTTCATCGTTTCATTTAAAAAATCTCTCACCTCTTTCAGTGAATCTTTTTCACGAAGATAAAGGGGCGTCACCAAATCCTGCTCCAATGAAATATTTTGCATCCTTCGACTTAAAGCAAAAACAGGGCCTGCCACACGGTGGCTTAAAAATAAGCCCCACAAAGACAGCACCCCACCCAATACAAATAAAGACACAAAAAATGTCATAAGAATCATAAAGCGTTGCTGGTCTAAAAGTACGCTTGCCTCTGGCACAAGATGTAAACCACGCTCAACCTGTAAAACCCAATTGATTTCGACAATATAATAAAGCACCCCGCCAATGACCAAAGACGTCAAAAAAGCGGCTCCTACAAAAACACCCATATACCGAAGCTGAAAACCTCGATTAATGAGATACTGGGTTCTGCGAACCCATTTTTTTCCTTCTGACATATAAAATACTCAATAATTTCAACAGGTTAACTAAAAATGTGTCTTAAAACAACTTACGTCCCACTTATACTTAAATTATACTTAAAGTTCGTAAAAACACAAATCCCCCAACTACGCGAGCAGAAGTAACGATGAAAACCTGCCAGACAGAGGTCATCCCCATGGATTCAATGCGTATCAGTAAAGCTCGGAGGCGCCGTGTCGCAAGACACGCCGCCTCCGAGCCATGAAGCGCATGAATCCATCGGGGATGACCTCTGTCTGGAAGGTTTTTAAAATAGATTTTTAAAGTAAGATTTTATTTTTTGAAGCAAACTTTTGCGTTTAGAAAGTTTCTGAATAATGGGTTGAATGGATTGATCTAAGCCTGAAAGTGTTTCAATCATTTCACCCTTGGGATCGATTAAAAATATTTTATTGTCATGCGTAAAGACCCCCGTCTTTTCATCTTTTTGATAGCTTACATTGAGCAGCACAGACATGATGCGTGTTGTCTCAAGGGAACCTTGTAAAAAATTCCAGTTTTTTTGATGTATGTTTTTCTTTGCTTTAAACTGGGAAAGGATCTCGGGCGTATCCACTTCGGGATCAAACGTCATTAAAACAAGATGGATCTCATCTTCTTTCAAACCTGAAGACGCATAAATTTCTCTTAATTTTTCAACAATTAAAGGACAGGTATGGGGACAACTTGTATACACCATGGCAAGCACCACAGGCTTCCCCTGAAACTCAGAAAATTTTATGGTTTCATTCTTAGAATTTTTCCACGAAGTTTCTAAATCGTAAATAGAGCCCTGCGCAAAAACGTGCACTGAAAAAAGAAATAAAAATATGATCCATATTGTTTTCATCTATTTTCTTTAGATTCCCCGCTTTCGCGGGGAATGACATCACGATCATACGCGCAGCGAAATCCTAAATTAATGAGCGTATATTTTCCTTGCACACTGTTTCGAAGCGCATAGCGCATAAAGGCAGCATAGTTTTCTTTGCTGGAAGCCCCCAAGGCTCCTCCCCCACAAAAAAGCGCTTTGACTTTGTCTTTATCTTGCCGATTATCCCCTGTAACAAATACAGAATTAAAATCTTGGGTCCACTCCCAAATTAAACCATGCATGTCATACACACCCCAAAAATTGGGTTTTTCTTTTCCCACATTGCTCAGTTTTCCAGAATAAGGCTTTGAATACCAACTTAAAAGTTTTTTTAAAAATTTTGGATCACGAGATGCATCTTTTTTTGTTTCGCTGGCAGCGGCCACATATTCCCATTCTAAAACCGTTGGAAGCCGCCCGCCTTGACTTTGACAATACGCATGGGCTGCAAACCAAGAAATATTTGTCACAGGAGAAAAAGCCTCCTCTTTGGGATACATTCCTTTTTCCCAATGCGATAAATATTCTGAGTCTGCTAAAATTTTAGAGATTTTTTTAGGATACCACTTTGGGTGTGCTTTTAAAAACTCATGGAATTTTTGGGTGGTCACAGGATGCACATCCAGACGAAAAGCCTTCACATGGACTTCTTTTTGATCGGGTTTTACACCATACAGGGGCGTAAAATTCCCAGCCTCAATCAAAACAGATTGCGCACAAATCTGTAGCGGCACACAAAATCCTGCCATGCTACAGATCAAAACGATTTTATTTTTTAAGGTGTGCACGATACGCTTGAATTTCTTTGGCTGTAAACGCTTTGGCATTATTGGACCAGGCATTTGTCACAAAGGTTAATACAGCTGCTAAGTCTTCATCTGAAAGACCTGAAACAGGCGTCATCACAGAATTATATTCTTTGCCATTTACAACAATTTTTCCTGATAACCCCGTGTCAACAATTTTTACCAATTCCGATCGATCCGCCCTACCCGCAATGTTCATTAAATAATCCGACTTCGCCAAAGGCGGAAACGCACCAGGTAATCCCTGCCCTTTACTTTGGTGACACATGGCACAAGAATTTGAAAAAAGACGCTCCCCTAAATTTCGAGAGATTTCTTTTGGAGCTTCTACTTTGGGGGCTTCGTTACCGGGTTGCATTTCTTCCCGAATAATATCTGCTTTGGATTCTAGATAAATCTCATCCACTTCTTTTCCAGAATAAATTTCTTTACGCTCTTCTCCAGAAGCTTTGAGCATGCCCAATGCCCCTTTGTTAAACGCACGAAAAATACTGTGATCTACTAAAATAAATGTCCCTGGCACATCCATTTTAAATTCGACAATGGCAGATCCGCCTGCAGGAACCAATGTGGTTTGTACATTTTCTTGGTTGGGATGAATGCCTCCTTCGGTGTACACTTTATCAAAAATTTCACCAATCACATGAAAGGAAGAAACCAAATTGGGGCCGCCATTTCCAACAAAAAGCCGAACGGTGTCTCCTACTTTGGCAATTAAAGCCTGATCTCCCGTTAAAGCATTGACAGATCCATTAAACACAACGTAGCTTGCGTCTTCCTTGATGGCCTTTTCCATGGAAAAAGGTTGAAGCCCCTTTTCTCCAAAATTTCCCTCTGTATAAAAATCACTCTGTAACACGTAATACTCTCGGTCCACTTTTGGAAGTGGCTTTTTGGGTTGAACATAAATTAGACCATACATGCCATTTGCAATATGCATTCCCACGGGGGCCGTTGCGCAATGATAAATATAAAGCCCTGCGTTCATGGCTTTAAATGTAAATTGAGAAGCATGTCCCGGGGCTGTAAAAGAACTGGTGGCTCCACCCCCTGGGCCCGTTACTGAATGTAAATCGATATTATGAGGCAATTTACTTGTGGGATGATTGGCCAAGTGAAATTCAACGGTATCTCCTTCTCGCACACGAATGAACTTTCCGGGCACTTTCCCACCAAAGGTCCAAAACGTGTATTTCACCCCTGAATCCAATTCCCCTTCCACTTCTCGAACCTCTAAATGAACTTTTACTTTTGTCGAATGGGTTCGGGTAATGACAGGCGGCACATCTGGGGCATGGGTTAAAATGGCCTCTTCAACGGGTAGGTTTTTACCCCCCTTACAGCCCATCAAAAATAAACTGATCACAAACCCTATTAAAATTTTTCCCATGCCATGCCCCCCTTATTTCAGATCTAAGCATTTACGCTCAAAAAAAGATTACAAAAGTGTATGTATTATGGATATGATCTAGGTCATATTTCAAGGAAAAAATTGAGCTATGGCTGAGTTTAAAGTGGTATAAATATTTGACAAGATGGATACATTAATTTATACTACTT
>Ga0155199_1037_pt3 | contig 12263 bp, 16 predicted proteins | sample RifCSPhighO2_02_FD_106167 | JGI IMG/M metagenome (GOLD analysis project Ga0155199, IMG submission 106167) | Deltaproteobacteria bacterium RIFCSPHIGHO2_02_FULL_40_11
ATCCTGGGAGTACGCGTTTAGAGCTCCAGAAAAATTATTCAGTTTTGGAAATTAAAACAGCGATGAAGGCGTATATTCAAAGTAAAACAAATTCCAAAACTTTAGACGGAACCTTTCAAATTTATGATGATCAGGAACAAAAAATGTTAACTCTTCGGTTTTCAAAAATTCATGACCCTGTGCGCATTTTGAAAAACAAAGGCTATTTTGCGTGTACAGACTTTGAAGTCGTTGGAGAACCTGGAAGACTCTACGATCTTGATTTTTGGCTAAACCCAAAGGCTGGCAACTTGGTTGTCACAGAGCAAAAAGTGCATAAGCACCCTGCCGATAATCAGGGCAATAAAACTGCGCGTTACACCTTTAAAGACGAAGAAATTGTTGATCTTCAATAAAATTATTGGTGTCCTTCTTTTTTTATTTTGTGCACATGCATGGGCATCTCAAATTCCGTTTGAGGTGCCCCATGTCTATGAATTTACCTATGAAGTGACGATTGAACCTGCCCAAAAAGAAAATCAACCCTTATCTTTATGGGTGCCTTATCCTGTAGAAGATGAAAGCCAAAAGATTTTGTCTTTTAAATCTTTATCTTCTTGGCCTCAAAAAGTAACGCAGGAAAAAAAGTATGGGAATCGCATGCTTTATCTTCAGGGAAAAACAAAAAAAAAGACCCAAACGTTAACGTTTCAATATAAAATTAAACGTTTTCCAGATCGCGGCATAAAGAGTAATAAGAATTTTTTAGATCCTGCATTATATAAAGGCCCGGATCAGTGGGTTCCGATTTTCCCAGAAATTAAAACCCTGGCAAAAGAACAAACTAAAAAGGCTTCGAATACGCATGAAAAAATTAGGGCCTTGTATGACTACACGGTTCAAATCATGACGTATGATAAAAGTGGCAAAGGGTGGGGCAATGGCGATGCCGTTTGGGCCTGTAGTACCAAACGGGGAAATTGTACGGATTTCCATTCTTTATTTATTGCTTTAAACCGAAGTGAAAATATTCCAGGACGTTTTGAAATTGGGTTTCCCATGCCGGTTGATCAAAAAGAAGGTGAAATTTTAGGATATCATTGTTGGGCATCGGCCTATGATCATCAAAAAGGTTGGATTCCGGTCGATGCCACCGAGGCCAAAAAAACAGGCAAAATCGAAAAATATTTTGGCGCCCTTCCCAGTAATCGCATTCAGTTTAGCCAGGGGCGAGACATTGTGCTCAGCCCCAAGCAAAAAGGAAAGCCTTTAAACTATTTTATTTACCCTTATGCTGAAGTTTCTGGAAAAACATATACGGGGATTACAAAGAAGTTTTATTTTAAAAAATTATAAATGAACCGAAAAATTTTAAGTGCGGTTATTTTTCTTACAGTGATTTTAGGACTGTATTTTTTGACGCCCCTCAAAGATCTTTTATCCCAAAACAATCTTGAAAATTTAAAAAGTTGGATTCAAGCCCAAGGGGCATGGGCACCATTTATTTATATTGTTCTGTATAGTTGTGCTGTCGTATTTGCACTGCCAGGATCGGTGCTGACCCTTTTAGGCGGTTTAATTTTTGGTATTTTTTGGGGCGTGGTTTTGGTGACACTTTCTGCCAATTTGGGCGCACTCTTGGCCTTTTGGGTGGCTCGTTTTTTGGGGCGAGATGTTGCAAGCAAACTTTTGCGCGGTCGAATTCAAAATTTAAATGAAGGGATAGGGCAGCATGGATTTTATGTGGTGCTTTGGACGCGGCTCATTCCCATCTTTCCCTTTAATGTTTTAAATTACGCTTTTGGCCTTACAGATGTAAAAACAAAAGATTATTTTTTTGGAAATATTTTGGGGATGTTTCCAGGGACATTTGTTTATGTCAGTCTTGGAAATGCGGCTTCCAAAGTTTCTTTAACAGATCCCAAAGTGTGGACACAAATTGAAGTTTGGGGGCCTTTTGTCTTGGTCATTATTTTATCGTTCCTTCCAAAACTTTTTCGAAAAAAACAAAAAGAACTCAAGGAGAAACTTAAATGAAATATGATTTGATCGTGATTGGCGGGGGATCTGGAGGCTTAACCTCGGCAGCGGGGGCGGCAGGACTGGGTGCTAAAGTTGCCCTCATTGAAAAACATAAATTGGGGGGCGATTGTCTCAATACAGGGTGCGTTCCCTCTAAAGCTTTAATTCGATCGGCGAAAATCATTGGCACTATGAAAGATCATCAAAAATATGGCATTCAAAAATGTGACTATGAGGTTTCATTTTCAAATATTATGGATCGCATGCGTGCCATTCAAGCCAAAATTGAACCCCACGATTCGCCCGAACGATTTCAGGGCCTTGGAGTGGATGTAAAATTTGGAAAGTATTCTTTTAAAAACCCGCATGAACTCACAGATGGCAAAGAAGTGCTGGTTGGAAAAAAAATCGTAATTTCAACAGGCTCTTCTCCTGTCATTCCTCCCATTCCAGGGTGCAAACCGGAAAAATGTTTAACAAGTGATAATATTTGGAATTTAAGAACACTTCCCAAAAGATTTGTTGTGATTGGAGGCGGCCCTATTGGTTCAGAATTGGCACAGTGTTTTGCACGGTTTGGGGCGAAAGTTACAATTTTGGACATGGGTAAAACCATTTTACCCAGAGAAGATGAAGATTTAAGAAATTATGTGATCGAAAGTTTTAAGAAAGATGAAATTACGATGATTCATGAAATGAAACTCACACATGTTTTACATGGTGAAACAGAACATGTTGTAAGTTACACAGATAAAGAAGGGGCATCGCATCAGATTGCGTGCGATGCCATTTTGGTGGCGGCAGGAAGGCGCGCCAATATCGATGGACTTGAGCTTCAAAAAGCTGGGGTTGAGGCAACTCCGCGTGGCATTGGTGTAAATGCTTATTTACAAACTTCGGCTTCCCATATTTATGCTTGTGGCGATGTCGCAGGAAGTTATCAATTTACACATTTTGCAGATGCTCAAGCCAGACTCATTTTAAGAAATGCGCTTTTTCCAGGAAAATCAAAATTTGAGGATCGTGTGGTGCCTTGGTGTACGTATACCGATCCAGAACTTTCCAGAGTGGGGCTTTCAGAGACCGAAGCCAAAGTAAAAAATATTTCCCATGATGTGACCTGCTACGATCTGAAAGACTTGGACCGCGCCGTGTGCGATAGCCAAGATTCTGGGAAAGTAAAAGTCGTTACACAAAAAGGAAAAGATAAAATCCTAGGGGCCGCCATCGTGGGGGCGCATGCCGGAGATATCCTCCAAGAATTTGTTTTTGCCATGAATCACGGCCTCGGCCTTAAAAAAATTTCTCAAACCATTCATCCCTATCCCACGCTTGTCGAAGCCCCCCGCCGGGCAGCTGATACCTGGCTTCGATCAAGGCTTAAACCCTGGATGGTCAAAGTTTTAAAGGTTTATTTTAAGATCTTTTTTCGTTCCAATCAATCCTCGTTATCACAAGCAGAAATTGATGCATTGGCCAATGAGGCAAAACATAAAACACGCTCGTGAAAGTTGTTCTCTCGTTTTAGGTTCCCCTTTCGGGACTTGTCCCAACCTCCTCCGGCGGAGGTTAGATCATCCTGAGGATGCGAAGCATCATGTAGGAATACGTCAAAAAAAATAGCTGGTTGGACATCCCTAAAAATGTCCAAGCCAGCCATTTTTTCTTTCCATTCCACTGCCATATAGGTGGCAGTAACTTTTTTGGGCAATTTCCCTTGGTAATTACATCCTGCTAATGGTTCTTTTTCAATTTCCGATAAGCATAATGTGAAGGAACAATTAAAAATTTTATTATTTTTTGGAGTCTTTTTACTTTCAAGTTCATTATGGGCATTTGACCCACACATTATTCAAAAAAAATACACAGGCCTTGTAAACAAACCGGCAAATAGACTTGTAATCCATAAAGCAGAGTCAATTCTCATCCCCTATGATGAATATACTGATTTTTTAAAAAGCAAAACCGGCATTGTTGGAAAATCTGGAAATCATGTACTTATTGAAAAGGATGAAGTGGTCGCGCTTCCTTATTTAATCGTTCCCCATGCTGAATATGCTTCTTTTATGAAAAAACAAATGGGGATTAAAGGAAAGCCAGCAAATCACGTCATGATAGATGGAAAGGAAACTATTTTATTATCCTCCAAAGAAGTTCAAACAAATCTTGGTTACTACACAGGCATTGCAGAAAAACCTGCAAATTATGTGATGATAAGCCCAACACAACAAGCGGTTATTGTAGAAAAAAGTCAATATTTAGATTTTATAAAGCAGTATCCAGGAATTATGGGGAAGCCTTCCAACTATGTTCGTATCGAAGGACAAACTGTCATTGTAATTCCATCCAATGAAGAAGATTATTTAATTCCTGCTATAGAAGCTGTGAAACAAGGTGCCTTAGCTATTGATCAGCTGAAAATCCTAGGAAACTTACCTGCACAGTGTCCAAATCTTATTTTAAACACGACTTCAAAGCCATGATTATTGGAGATTCCAAGTACAAAAAATTAGGAAGTTTGTTTCGCGCTTTTGGCGCATTTATTCAGCGTATGAATGGCCACTTTTTAAGTTAACTCAAAAAGATTTCTGTAGGGTTAAGAACGGATAAGAGTTTTTTGTCCAAAGTCCAGATTTTAGATTGCGTGATGCGTGCTGCTGATAAAAGGGCAAGATCGATGATTCCAATTCCTTTTGAGTGGAGTTTTTTGTATGAAGAGGACTCTCCAGCCATAAGCCAAATTCCCTCTTCTTCTATTTTAGGGAGTAATGACCAATAACGTTTAATCAGTGTTTTTTCTTGAAAAGAACGCGCACCTTGTAAGAGTTCACCAAAAACGCATTCTATGGCGATAATCTCTCTGTTTTCTAATAATTTCGAAAGTGTATTGTAATATAAAGGGCGCCCCTTAAAAAATTCAATCCATATGGAAGTGTCAACAAGGATCATTTAGGCTCGATTCAGTTTTCGAATAGAAGTCGCTGAATAGCCTTTTTGAAATCGAAGAGGGTATTGCCCTATTTTTTTATTTAAAATTTGTATCTTCTTAGAAGAAAGCCATTCATTTAACGCAATCACCAAAGCATTTGTAATGTTTTTTCCTTTCGATAAGTGTTTTACATCTTTGACAAGTTGGTCAGGAAGAAGGGCGGTCACTTTCATATACGATAAATGATACGATAATACATCGTATTTGTAAAGTTTTTTTCAGATGGGGGCAGACTCCGAGTTGGTTCAACTTCCCCTCCCTTTTTCCGATAAGTAAGAAGGTACGATCGTAAACGTGTGAAAGGGGGCGGTATGTCGACAAAACTGAAGCTTTTCAAGGACTTAGAACATGAACAGGTGGTTTTTTGCAATCAACCTGAAATTGGGCTCAAGGCCATTATTGCCATTCATAGCAGTGTCTTGGGGCCTGCGCTGGGGGGAACCCGCATGTGGCCCTATCCGACAGAAGAAGCAGCCTTGGAAGATGTGCTTCGGCTTTCCAAAGGCATGACCTATAAGTCTGCAGCATGTGGCTTAAATTTTGGGGGTGGAAAAGCGGTCATTATTGGAGATCCCAAACACGAAAAATCAGAAAGTTTGTTTCGCGCTTTTGGTGCATTTATTCAGCGCATGAATGGGCAATTTTTAACGGGAGAAGATGTCGGCGTCGATGTCAATGACATGGAATTTGTATTTATGGAAACCCAATACGTGGTGGGCCTTTCCAAAGCCCATGGCGGAAGTGGCGATCCATCGCCCATGACCGCCTATGGTGTGATTCAAGGCATGCTTGCCAGTATTGAACGACAGTTTGATCAAAAAACATTACGAGGCCTAACGGTTTGTGTTCAAGGGCTGGGGCATGTGGGCATGCATTTGGTGGAGCTTCTCATTCAAAATGGTGCAAAAGTGATTGCCTGCGATATTGATCCAAAGCTTTGTCAAGCGGCCAAGGAAAAATTTAAAATTGAAATTGTAGACAGCAACGATATTTACCAAAAAAAATGTGATATTTTTGCACCTTGCGCTTTGGGGGGCGTTTTAAATGAAAAAACCATTCCGCTTTTAAAGTGTAAAATTATTGCGGGTTCTGCCAATAATCAATTGCAAGAAGACGAAGACGCCAAACGTTTAAAAGAGAGGGGCATTTTATATGCGCCAGATTATGTGGTGAATGCCGGTGGCCTCATTAACGTCGCTTTGGAGCTGGAAGGCTATTCAGCGCCGCGGGCACAAATTTTAACGCGAAATATTTATTATAATTTAAAGCGGATTTTTCAAATTGCAGATGACGAAAACATTTTACCTCATTTGGCAGCCAATCATTTGGCTGAAGAGCGGCTTTTAAAAATTAGCCAAATTCGAAGGGCTCATAGCTTAGATGCTTCTAAAATTCGGCGGATTCATGCCGTAGAGACCTCACACCAGGAGTCAAAGAAAAAAGTGGCATAAAGATGGAAAAAACATACAAAAAATGCATTTTTATTTTATTGGATGGTTCCAGGCCCGATGTGATTGGGCGTCTTTTAGATGAAGGCCGTATGCCGAATTTTTTTAAGTGTTTTGTCTCCAAAGGGACGTTTACACGGGCAACCACGGTTTTTCCTTCCACAACGGGCCCTGCGTATTTGCCCTTTTTAACGGGGTTTTATCCAGGAACCTGTAACGTGCCTGGCATTCGGTGGTTTGATCGAGAGCGTTTTTCAAACCGAAAAGTGGTCGATTTGCATGCATATCGAAGTTACGTGGGCATCGAAAGTTACTTTTTTAATCGCGATATTTCAAAAAATGTGCAAACGCTCTTTGAAAAATTTCCAGGATCTTCCAATATTTTTAATCCAGTGAGTCGAGGGGTTTCATTTTTTAAAAACCATGGAAATTGGATTAAAGCTTTGTATGCGCTCTACGCACATTACACAGACGATTGGGAAACCGTAGATCAAAAATTGGTTCAATTGGCGCAAAAGTCTTTACACCAAAAATCAGATTTTTTATTTTTGGCATTGCCTGCTGTGGATGAATTGTCGCACCACACCCATCCTTTTTCCGAAAAAGTAATCGATGCATATATCCATTTTGATCAAGCGCTTGGGAAAATTTTAGAAACGTTAGAAAAACAAAAAATTTTAGACGATACTTTATTTGTATGTGCCGGAGATCATGGATTGTCTGCCACACACACGCATTTCGATTTGGTGGGATTTATACAAAGTTTGGGATATGAGACTTTTTATTACCCCAAAATATTTAAACGAAAATTTGATGTTGCTGTTATGCAGTCTGGTAACGCCATGGCGCATATTTATGTTCAAAATGGAAAAGGATGGCGCGAGCGAAGTTCTGTGGAAGGACTTGAAAAACTGGTTGATCAGCTTTCGAAACGAAAAGAAATTGCCTGGGTGGCAGGCGTAGACAAAAACCAAAAAATTTATATTCGAAATCATGAAGGCGAGGCTTGGATCCACTGTGAGGGTGAAAAAATTCTCTATCAGACCAAAGGTAAAGATCCCTTTTTATTTGAAAAACTTCCCAATCAGCTGACTTCCCAGGAAAGTTTGGATAAGACCTTTTTTCAGGCGCATCCAGATGCCTTGGTTCAATTGCTACAAATTTTTAAATCTCCCAGGGCAGGCGATTTAATTGTAAGTGGCAATCCGGGGTTTGATCTCAGACTCGCCCACGAATGGCCTGAACATAAAGCTTCCCATGGATCGCTTCACATCGATCATATGCATGTGCCGCTAGCCATTTCACACCCCATTGAACTGCACCGAAAAATTAGATCTGTGGATGTGTTCCCAACGATTTTAAAATTGATGGGAATTGATATTGAAAACGTAAATTGTGAGGGATTGTCCCTGGTTGCGTAAGAAAGGAGAAAGACATGAAACACTATTTAAAACTTTATTTAATCTTAACTGTTTTTTTATGGGGGTATCCCGCGCTTTACGCAGAGGGCTCTCCCAAGGATGCGCTTGAAAAAATGACAGAGCTTGTTCAAAGCCATATTGTTCCAGATTCTAAAAAAAGAGATGTTGCCGCAAAAGATCCAAGCCGCTTTCAAACCTATCGACAACAAAATGAAAAATTTCACTCTGAAATTTCAAAATACATGGATTTTGAACTTTTGGCAGAGCTTTCCATGCCCAAAAAGTGGCAAGAAAAATATTGGAAAAATGAAAGATCAAAAAAAGAGTTTGTGGACATTTTAAAACAGCTTGTCGAAGAAATTGTATACCCCCGAGGGAAAGATTTTTTTGACGAAGTAAATTTAAAATATAAAAAAGAAGTCCCCTTGAAAGAAAAAAATCGTGTTTCTTTAACCTGTACTGCCGCCATCAAAGGAAAAGAAGGAAAATCGGTGAATGTGGAATATCACCTGATTCAAAAAGGAGATACTTGGAAAATTTATGATATCAACTTGGAAGGCGATTGGTGGACAGAAAGTTTTAAAGGGCAATTTAATCATGTGATTACGACCAAGTCTTATGATGATCTTGTCAGTCTGATGCAGAAAAAACTAGAGCGCGTGAAAAAAGGGACTGCATTTTAAAATATTTACTTTGTTGGATCATAGAAGGAGATAATATTCTGTTGGATGGGAGGATCTACACCGGGCGGAGGGGCCCAGACAACAGAATATTATCTCCTTCTATTATGCGTAAAATGGATTTTTTTTGTTAATCGAGGTTTGCAATGCGATCAATATCGTCCTTTTGCCCCACCAAAACCAAAATCATATCTTTTTCCAAAATATCTTCTGCGGTGGGAAGACTATTGTATTCTTGAACAACAGATTGATCGTCTGCCCTTCGGCCTAATTTTTTGGTCTTTTTGAGCGCAATGACGTTTACTTTGTATTTGGTTCGAAATTTAATGTCCCCAATGGTTTTTCCGACCATTTGTCCTGGAACATGAACGTCGGCCAGGACATAACCTTGAGACAAATCGACAGAATCTTCAAGTTTGGAATAAAGCAGTTGGCGACCAATGCGAATGCCACTGTCTTTTTCTGGGTTTACAATGCGGTGTGCGCCCACTTCTCTTAAAATTTGCTCATGGATGGAGGACGAAGCTCGGGCAATAATTTCTGGAATTCCCATACGCTTTAAAATGGCCGTGGTTAAAATATTATCTTGAATGTCTTTTCCCATACAAATCACAGCGGTATCGACTTCGTTGAGGCCTGCTTCTAAAAGGGCAGCTTCATTGGTGCTATCCAATTGAAGGGCATGGGTGACCATGTCTTTGGCTTTGGCCACTTTTGTTTTATCGATATCAATGGCAATAATTTGCGTTTCCCCTTTGGAAAGGGTCTCAATTAAATTCATTCCAAAATCACCTAGGCCAAGGACGGCAAATTGTTTCATAAGTACACCTCATACGCTTATCGGATTTTTAGATCAATACTTTAATGCGTTTACCCCACCAAAATATTTTCTTCGGGATAGTTGATGTGGGCTTCTTCTTTTTCTTTTTGTGCCAGGGCGGCGACAAAAGATACAGGCCCCACACGGCCAACAAACATTAAAAGTGTGATCACCAATTTTGAAAAATCGCTCAGCTGTGTGGTAAGCCCCATGGAAAGCCCTACGGTATTAAATGCGGAAATGGCTTCAAATATGGTTTTTGTAAATGCCCTGTGATCATGAATTAAAATAAAAAGGGCCGCCCCCATGGTGATGAGGGCCGAAAAAAATGTAATTGCAATGGCTTTATGAAGGGTGGTCGTGGGGATGGTGCGTTCAAAAATGATTACTTTTGCTTTATTTAAAACAGTCGCTTTTAAAAGACTAAAAAGCACCCCAAGGGTATTGACTTTAATGCCTCCTGCGGTGGATCCTGACCCTCCGCCGATCACCATTAAAAGCATAATGGTTAAAAGGGTCGCCGGATTTAAAAGTCCAACGTGAATCGAATTAAAACCCGCTGTTCGGGGGCTGACAGACATAAAGAAAGCATTTAAAAGTTTATATTCTAAAGACAAGTGTTTGAGTTGACCTTCGTATTCCAGAAAGAAAATTAAAGCAGTTCCTACGACAAGCAATACCGCGGTAATGGAAAGCACAATTTTTGTTTGAACGGCCAAATGTTTTAAATTAAATCCTTTTGTCTTTGAGTAATGTCGCATGTCCGCAATAACTAAAAACCCGATGCCGCCTAAAATAATCAAAATAGACATGGTGATTAAAAAATAAGGATCTTTTTGAAATCCAATGACGCTATCTGAAAAAAGTGCAAATCCTGCATTACAAAAGGCAGAAATGGCATGAAAAATACCATAATATAAAGACTTATAGAAATCATGAAATTGGCCATAGAAGCGCCACGTAAAAATGGCTGCCCCAATGCCTTCCATGACAAATGTAAATCGAATAATCCTCCCTAAAAGAGAACTTAATTGATGGTGTGCTTTATATTCAACGGCTTCTCCCATAATTTTTCGACCTTCAATGCCAAGGCCGCCGCGTAAAAGAAGCGCAATAAAAGACCCCAAGGTCATGATTCCCAAGCCCCCTACTTGAATGAGCACCAAAAGTACAATTTGTCCAAAAAAAGTAAAATCTGTACTTGTTTCGAGTGTAATGAGTCCTGTGACACAGGTTGCAGAAGTAGACATAAAGAGCGCGTCAAAAACAGAAATGGGATTTACAGTCGATAAAGGGAGTGAAAGAATCACAGTTCCTAAAAGCACAAGAATAAAAAAGCCGCCCACCAAAAGTTGAACGGGTTGAATTTTGAGTCCCAAAAGAATTCGATTAAATTCTTTAAATTGGACCAAAACCGTAATAATGAGAATAATTCTTAATAAAATAAAGTGCTCATGTTGTGGGGTAACCAGCATGGCAGGGTGAAAGGGCAGCCCCAACTTCATAAAATGTACGTATCCGACATAGAGGACACAGATAAAAAGTAAGTTTGTAAACAGAAAATCCCAAAATTCGTCACCAAAAAAATAGGATTTTGAGGTACTGAGTAGAAATTTAATCATGAGTTCAAACAGGGATAAACCAATGACAAAAAGATTAATGTAGCCTAAAAATATTTTTTGACGCATTCCCAGTGGAAATCCAGATTCCAAAATCAAGGTGAGCATATAAAAAATGGCAACTGCAAAGAGAAATGCATCGAGTGAATAAAGGAACTTCCAGTGTTTTTCCGAGAACCCTTTATGGTATCGCATTGACAACTATTATGACTTGTCCTAAGACAGACCACAATGAAAATCTATCGAACAAGCCGGATTTCATTGGGGAATTTACATTCACAAAAAATCTGTGTTTTAGGATATGGTTCGCAAGGGCGTGCCCAAGCCTTAAATTTAAAAGACAGTGGCTGTGATGTTGTGGTTGGATTGCGTCCCCAAAGTTCCAGTTTTAAGAAGGCCAAAAAAGATAAAATTTTAGCGCGTCCCATTGGGGATGCCCTCCAAGGCGCAACGCTGATTTGCTTTTTATTGCCCGATGAATTTCAAAAAGAGGTGTATGACCGTTATGTGCAACCTATTTTAAATCCTGGCATGACGCTCATGTTTGCCCATGGATTTAACTTAACGTATCAAAGAATTGTTCCGCCTTCATTTAGCGATGTTTTTTTAATTGCGCCCAAAGGACCCGGGCCAAAATTGCGTGAAGCTTATCTTAAAGGAGATGCACTTCCTTCGTTAATGGCCATTCATCAAGATTTTTCCGGGCATACAAAGAAATTGGCACTGCGTTACGCCAAAGCTTCAGGCTGTGGGAAGCGAGGCGTTTTTCAAACGACCGTACGCGAAGAAACCATTTCAGATCTCTTTGGCGAACAAACAGTTTTGTGTGGTGGGGTTGTGGAGCTTATGAAAATGGCCTTTGAAACGCTGACGGAGTCTGGCGTTTCACCCGAAGCCGCATATTTTGAATGTTTTCATGAAGTAAAACTCATTGTGGATTTATTACACGAACGCGGGATTTCTGGGATGGCAAAGGCGATCAGTCACACCGCCCACTATGGCGGGATGACCCGGGGTCCGAGGCTCGTTCCATTCGAAACGAAAAAAGTTTTCAAGAAGATTTTAAAAGAAATTAAAAGTGGAAGCTTTGCAAAAGAGTGGATTTTAGAAAATCAAAAAGGATTAAAAAAATACAAACGCTTGACACAGCAAAATATGGATCATTCGGTAGAAAAAACAGGCCAAAAAATTCGACGTTTGATTGGCTATTGAACTAAATCTTCGTAGCTCAATTTTGTTTTTTTAAGTTCTTTGAGCGCTTTTAATTTCCGCCAAGCCAGTCCCC
>Ga0155199_1008_pt1 | contig 11839 bp, 8 predicted proteins | sample RifCSPhighO2_02_FD_106167 | JGI IMG/M metagenome (GOLD analysis project Ga0155199, IMG submission 106167) | Deltaproteobacteria bacterium RIFCSPHIGHO2_02_FULL_40_11
GGATACATGACGGCGCACGACCTTTTGTTTCAGAGGCGCTATTTACAAGGCTTTGGCAAAAAAGAGATCAAGGGGCGGTGATTCCCGTACTTGAAATTTCAGATACCGTCAAAGAAGTTCAAGCGGAGAGCGTACAAAAAACACATGACCGTAGCGTTTTACGTGTTGCGCAAACACCCCAGCTTTTTCAGTTTGATTTGATCTGGAAAGGATATGAATCCCTTCAAAAAACAAAACATCCAGTAACCGATGATGCATCTGTTTTGGAATTGATTGGGGAAAAAGTTACAATCGTAAAAGGGGAAGTTCAAAATATAAAAATTACAGTTGCGGAAGATTTATATGGCACTTCAAATCAAATAGATCCGTCTTCTCCTGTGGTACGCGTGGGGATGGGCATTGACATTCATGCCTTTCAAGAAGGCACTCAAGTCACGCTGGGGGGCATTCAAATTCCCTATCACAAGGCTTTAAAAGGACATTCTGATGCAGATGTTTTGACCCATTCCATTTGCGATGCCATTTTAGGGGCTGCAAGTTTGGGAGATATTGGAACACATTTTCCAGATACAGATGAATCTTATCGGAATATTTCAAGTTTAGATCTTTTGGAGAAAGTCGTAGACAAGATTCAGGCACGTCGTTATAAAATAAATCATATTGATGCAACAGTCTTGGCTGAAACGCCAAAACTAATGCCTTATATTTCAGAAATAAAACAGCGCTTAGCGCATGTTTTAAAAGTTTCAGTGGATCAGGTTTCGATTAAAGCCACAACGGCTGAAAAATTGGGCTTTATTGGAAGAAGTGAGGGCATTGCAGCGCAAGCCCTTGCAACCTTGTTTAGAGGATATAATAGAGACCTGCAGAAATAATGTCAGACGAGGCCGCAATGAGCGAAAGCGCGAGGCGTACTTAATGGTACGTTGAGCGCTTGAGCGAATGAGAACGAAGTATGGCGTTATTTATGCAGGTCGGAGTTGTTAAAAGATGAGTCAAACAGCTAAAATTCGAGTCCGTATGGCGCCCAGTCCAACAGGCTATCTTCACATTGGCGGGGCCAGAACGGCGCTCTTTAATTATCTTTTTGCAAGACACCATGGGGGAACCTTTATTCTTCGAATTGAAGATACGGATCGGGAGCGTTCTAAAAAAGAGCACGAAGAAGCCATTTTAAAAGATTTGAAATGGTTAGGGATTGATTGGGATGAAGGTCCACTCAAAGATGGCCCATTTGGTCCCTATTACCAGTCAGAACGCTTGGACTTGTATGCCAAACATTTAAAAACATTGGCTCAAAAAGGACGAACGTATTTGTGTTATTGCACGCCACAGGAACTTGCGGCAGAGCGTGAGGATCTCTTAAAAAGAAAAAAAACACCACGTTATTTGGGAAGATGTCGAACCCTCACAGATGAACAGAAAAGAAAATTTGAAAACGAAGGCAGAACGTCTGTGGTTCGTTTTAAAATTGAAGAAACAAAGTCCATTGTATTTGAGGATCTGGTTCGTGGAAAAGTAGAAGTAGATCCTAAAAATGTAGGGGATTTTGTGATTGCAAAAAATGATGGCATGCCACTTTATAATTTTGCATCTGTTGTGGATGATTCTGAAATGAAAATTTCCCATGTGATTCGAGGCGAAGAGCATATTTCAAATACCCCAAGACAGCTTTTGCTTTTAAACCAGTTGGGGCTTCCTGCACCCCAGTATGTGCATGTTTCGATTATTTTAGCACCGGACCGATCTAAACTTTCCAAAAGACATGGGGCAACGAGTCTGGGAGAGTATGAAAAAATGGGATATCTGCCAGAAGCACTCTTTAATTATCTGGCCCTTTTAGGATGGTCTCCTGGAGACGACAAGGAAGTGATGACACGCACCGAAATGATTCAGTCCTTTTCCATTGATCGGTTGATTAAAAGCCCCGGTATTTTTGATGTTCAAAAATTAACATGGATGAATGGTTTATATATCCGAAGTAAACCCATCGAAGAAATCACACAACTTGCAAAGCCTTTTATGGAAAAGGCAGGTCTTCTGCTTCAAGATAAAGAGGACTCTTGGCTTCAAAAAATTATTGAAAATGTGCGTGGTAATTTAGAGCGATTGGATCAAATGGGGCAATATGCTGAAATCTTTTTTGATGAAAAGTTTCAAATGGATGAGGAGTCAACAAAGTTTCTTTTAGAAAATAAAGAGAGTGCTCAAAAAGTTTTAGAGGTATTAAAGGCGCTCCTTTCAAAGTACACAGCCCCAGATACAATAGATACAAGTGGTTTTGAATCGCTTCAAAAAGAGCTGAAAACAAAAGTAGATGCAAAGGGAAAAACATTATTTTGGACCCAGCGCGCAGCTTTGACTGGAAAACTAAAAGGGCCTGAAATGGTTTTGGTTTATGCCACACTTCCGATTTCTTCTTGTCAGAAACGCATTGAAAAAACACTTTCCATTTTAAAATGAGTTTAACGTTCTATAATACGCAAACACGTCAGAAAGAAAAGTTTGAACCGCTATTTCCCCATAAAGTGACTTTGTATGTATGCGGTCCAACGGTGTACAATATGATTCACGTTGGCAATGCGCGTCCCATGGTATTTTTTGATGTTCTGTCTCGATATCTAAAATACAAGGGCTATGATGTAACGTATGTCCGAAATATTACAGATATTGATGATAAAATTATTCAACGGGCCGCATCAGAAAATAAAGACCCCCAAGAGATTGTAAGTACATATACGCAAACATTTCATGAAGATATGAAAGCTCTCCATGTTGTAAATCCGACCGTAGAACCCAAGGCGACGGACCATATTCAAGAAATGATTCAAATGATTCAAACGTTAATCCAAAAAGGAATTGCTTATGAGGTCCAAGGTGAAATTTTGTATGAGATTCAAAAATTTAAAGATTACGGGCTTTTATCCAAAAAACCCCTGGAAGACCTTGTGGCGGGCGCTCGAGTAGAAGTTGCAAAACATAAAAAACATCCTGGCGATTTTGTTTTATGGAAGCCTTCAAAAGAAGGGGAGCCTTCATGGGAGAGTCCTTGGGGGAAAGGTAGGCCCGGATGGCATTTGGAATGTTCTGTGATGTCTACAAAATATTTATCGGAAACGTTCGATATTCATGGGGGTGGGGTAGATTTAATTTTTCCGCACCATGAAAATGAAATTGCGCAAAGCCAAGCTTGTTCTGGAAAAGTGCCTGTAAAGTATTGGGTGCACAATGCCCATGTTTTATTTGGCAAAGAAAAAATGTCAAAATCTTTGGGGAATGTCATCTTGGTGCATGAATTTCTAAAAAAGTATCCGGCAGAGGTTTTAAGATTTATTTTATTATCGAATCATTATCGCTCTGAATTAGAATTTTCAGAACCCGTGATTCAAGAAAGTGTGGTTGCTGTTGAACGTGTTTATAAAACACTGAAGCTTGTAAAAGCGCAACTCAAGCTAGAAGCAAAAGCTTTAGATCCCATAAATATAAAACTGAAAGAAAGTGTTGAGAAACTGTGGGAGAAAGTTGAGCAAGCCATGGAGAATGATTTAAACACGGCTGAAAGTTTTGGGATTGTATTTGAGGGTGTTCGAGCCATAAATTCCTATTTAAAAGATTTAAAGCCAAAACATTGGGGGATAGAAGGCAAAAAAGTTTTTGAAACTTTTTTAAAATCGATGGAGAAGTTTTCTCAAATTTTTGGATTATTTCAGGAAGAGCCAGAAATTTTCCTAAAAGATTTACGGGGTAAACTCTTAAATTTATTGAGTCCGCTTCAGGAAAAAGAGATTTTAAAATTCATTCAAGATCGTACTCAGGCCAGAAAAGAAAAAGATTTTCAAAAAGCAGATCAAATCCGAGAAGATCTCAAAAAAAATAACATCATTTTAGAGGATGGCCCTTTGGGCACGGATTGGAATGTCAAAGTTTAAACTTGTCAGTGAATTTAAGCCTAGAGGAGACCAGCCTCAGGCCATTGAAGTCTTATCCCAGGGCATTTTTGATCACAAAAAACATCAGGTTTTGGTAGGCGTTACGGGATCTGGGAAAACATTTACCATGGCAAATGTGGTGGAGCGCATACAAAGGCCCACTTTAGTCATTGCGCCAAACAAGGCTTTAGCTGCACAACTTTATCAAGAATTTAAAGAGCTTTTTCCTCAAAATGCGATCCATTATTTTGTGAGTTATTATGATTATTATCAGCCAGAAGCCTATATCCCCAGTACCGATACATATATTGAAAAGGACTCAGCCATTAATGACGAAATTGATAAAATGCGTCATGCGGCTACACAAGCGCTTTTGGAACGAAGCGATGTTTTAATTGTAGCCTCTGTGTCTTGTATTTATGGCATTGGATCTCCGGAAAGTTATCAAAGGATGCGTGTGGATCTTCGAATGGGGCAAACATTAGATCGGCATGATTTTTTAAGATCTTTGGTTGAAATTCAATATCGCAGAAATGACATTGATTTTCACCGCGGGACATTTCGTGTGAGAGGGGATATTATTGATGTGTTTTTACCCAGTCAAGAAGATCGGGCTATTCGCATTGAATTTTTTGGGGATGAAATTGAAAAATTGTATTGGATCGATGCCCTTCGGGGTGAAAAGCAAGATGAAATTCAAAAAATTTCAATTTTCCCAAGCAGCCATTATGTAACCACACAGGAAAACTTAAAACGCGCCATTTCTGACATTCAACTTGAACTCAAAGAATGGCTTCAAGAATTGAAGGGAAAAAACCTACTTTTAGAGGCCCAGCGTTTACAATCTAGAACGCAGTTTGATTTAGAAATGTTAACAGAGCTTGGCTATTGTAATGGCATTGAAAACTATTCGAGGCATTTGACGGGAAGAGCTCCAGGCGAATCCCCGCCAACACTTTTAGAATATTTTCAAAAAGATTATCTTTTATTGATTGATGAAAGCCATGTGACGGTGCCGCAAATTGGGGGCATGTATCGAGGCGACCAAGCCAGAAAGAAAGTCCTTGTGGAGCATGGATTTCGCTTACCCTCTGCATTGGATAATCGGCCCTTGAATTTTGAAGAATTTTGTAAACTGACAAACCAGGTTATTTATATGTCTGCAACGCCCGCCAGTTATGAATATGAACAGGCCCAGGGAAACGTAACAGAGCAAATCATTCGCCCAACGGGGCTCATTGACCCTGAAATTACAATCAAACCTGCCAAAAAACAGGTAGATGATCTTTTAGAGGAAATTAAAAAGGTGAATCTTAGAAATGAACGAACGCTGGTTGTGACACTCACTAAAAAAATGGCTGAAGATCTCACAGAATATTATCAAGAAAAAGGAATGAAGGTGAAATACCTGCATTCAGATGTTGATACCTTGGAAAGAATTGAAATTATTCGAGATTTGAGACTTGGGAAATTTGATATTTTGGTGGGGGTAAATCTTTTAAGAGAAGGCTTGGATTTACCAGAAGTATCCTTGGTTGCCATTTTAGATGCGGATAAAGAAGGGTTTTTGCGATCCGAAACGTCTCTGATTCAAACCTGTGGAAGAGCTTCCAGAAATATCGCAGGCCGTGTGATCATGTATGCAGATCAAACAACAAGATCCATGAAAAACGCAATTTCAGAAATGAGTCGAAGAAGAGAAAAGCAATTGGCATATAATCAAAAACATAAAATCACCCCACAATCGATTCAAAAACGAATTCATGATGTTTTTGGATCCGTTTATGAACAAGATTACGTAACCGTTTCTATGGTGAAAGAACCCACCCAAAGCTTTCATTCCAGGGCAGAAATTGAAAAAGAAGTTCAAAAGCTTAAAAAAGAAATGGTACGTTTGGCAAAAGAATTAAAATTTGAAGAAGCCGCCAAGCTTCGCGATAAAATTAAGCCCCTTCAAAAGAGGATGCTTGAGCTTTAAATCCTCTTTACTGTTTTTTGATATTTAAAAAAACGATGGCTTTATTGGGATGTGTGCCTAAATGAAGGAGCTCAGACTTATTAAAATGTGTTGAAACGCTTTCTTTGCCAATTCTATTCTTTCCTTTTTGAAGCGTAACCGTGAGTTCCACTTTGCGTTCACTCTCAGATTTTGCCAAAATAGATAAGGTGAAACCATCCATGGTAATCGAAGCTTCTTGACCCTCTTTAAAGATGAGTTCCGGTGTGAAATGCTCTTTGCCATACCGTAAATCTGCTTTGACATGAAAGGTTTGTGCTGCCCAAAGTGAAGATGTAATGGATAAAATGAAAATACTTAAAAATAAAATATGTTTTTTCATGCGTACACCTCTGGTTTAGAAGCATAGTCCATTGCAGCCATTTGTAAAGGAATTTTAGCTGCTAGAATCCTCGAAAAGTAAGAAGCAAGGGATCTATTTTTTTAGCGTCTTCTAAAAGATCGGGATGAAGATGCTGATGAAATTCAAATCGTGAGTCCCCTACAATTTTGTCCCACTCAGTAGGAAAATCAAATACTAAAAAAACATAGGGTGAAAAAACAGCGTCATCTTCCCATTCTTCATAATACCAATACGCTTTTTCTTGAGAGGTTCCGGGATCTTGTTTTCGAATGGTTAATTTTTGAACTTCCCAGGGAGTATTGGAATCTAGAACATAAAATGTATCGATAAAACGATTTCCCAATTGATCTAATTTTTGTGAAAACCCAATAACCGTTAAAGCGTGGCCAATCCCCCAATTAAAAATACCAATTGAAACCGGGGACTTGGCTGTAAGGTAATACATGAGCGCTTTACTTTCTGCGGTAATCGCGTCCGTTCCATGGTACAGAATTCTTTTGGTCCGCATGAGCATTTTATAGGCATTTGAAAAAGGATTTTGTTCATTCTGGATTTGTTCAACCGCGCGTCTTAAGGGGTTGTAAAATTTATCCCAACCTTTTTCCATTGTTTCTGTAAACTCTTTTAAGTTTTTAAATCCGTGGATATTTTGGGGAGCATTATTTCGATAGGCCGTTAAAATTTTATTTTCAATGACACTGGCTGTGTCTCGATATCCAGGTTCAAAATGAATCTGTGTTAAAAGGGCATAATTGGTGCGATCCATGCCATAACACACGCCATTTGGGGAAGAGGGGCTTCCATAGTTTTTCTTTGAGATCAAAGCATTCAATTGCTCATCTGAAAGTAATACTGTAATGAGCTCATCTTTTGCAGGTGTGGGGACAGAATAGGCGCTTAAATAGACAGGGACCCATAGGAGTAAGATCAGGAATATTTTGAGGGTTGGCTTCATCTGCCACTTCTTACACAGCAAGGGGTATGCCAAAAGATAAGAATTTCTATCTTATTGAAATGAGTAGGTTTTTTAAAGTTTGGTGTAAATTTTAGGAATAGAAAAATATACAGAGATGTAATTTTTACATGAATTTTAATGCAATTTTAATCATAGCAAGATTGAATTTTCTAGATTCCAAAGTATAATAAAAGATAGCTGTACGTATGTTGATATGACGTGGATTCCCGCCTTCGCGGGAATGACAGGGGGGACAATGTCAAAGCAATCTGAACAAAATATCATTCAAAAAATGTATAAAATGATGGATACGTTGGCCTTAATTAATTCAACGCAAGATTTGGATCACTTGCTACAACTCATTATGAAGGCCATTAAAGAAGTCATGGATGCTGAAGCAAGTTCTTTAATGCTTTTGGATCCCAATACCAATGAACTTTACTTTTCAACCATTGAAGGGGGCAGTGAGAAGGTAAAAGAAATTCGAATTAAAGCGGATCAAGGCATTGCAGGCCATGTGTGTAAAAGTGGGAAACCTCTCATTGTAAATGATGTTTCAAAATCAAATTATTTTTTAAAAGCTGTCGATAAAAAATCAAAATTTCAAACCAAATCGATTTTATGTGTGCCGCTCAAGAGTCGAGACAAAACGATTGGCGTGTTACAGGCGCTCAATAAAAAACAAGGCCAGGACTTTTCTCTTCAAGATCAAGAGCTCTTTACGGCCTTTGCCAACCAAGTGGCCGTGGCCATTGATAATGCCAAGCTGTACAATATGGCGTTTTATGATGCCCTCACCAAAGCCTTTATGCGTCGCTATTTAGAAGCATGGCTGGAAACAGAATATGCCAGGGTGAAACGGTATCAAACCGATATGGCGCTTCTGATGTTTGATATCGATCATTTTAAAAAGATTAATGACACTTATGGCCACCAAGCGGGGGATTTTATTTTGAAAAACTTAGCAGCGACTGTAAAAAACAGTATTCGATCTGCCGATGTATTCGCGAGATATGGGGGAGAAGAGTTTGTGGTGTGTATGCCAGAAACAGATGTGAAAAAAGCGGCAGCTTCAGCCGAGCGGATTCGCGTGGCCGTGGCGAACAAAGAATTTATCTACGAAGGCAAAAAAATACCTGTGACCATTAGTATTGGGATCGCAAACTTTCAAGACCATCCTGAAAAAACATGGAAAGATTTTCAAAAAGATGCAGACATGGCGCTGTATCACTCCAAAGAACATGGCAGGAATCAAGTAACTGCGTTTGATGAATCGATGCGGGAAATGAAAAAGGCGGCCTAAGTTTTACCCGTTATTTGGTTGTCATTGTAAAAACACCGTCCCAATCTTGAGGGGGCGGGTTTTCTTGATACACTTCACATCGTTCTAAAAAGATAAGAGAAGGTGCATCCAGGGGAAATCGCTGGGTCAGTATCTTAAACATGGAGGCAGCTTCTTTCCAATTTTTTTGTCGATATAAAGACAATCCTTTTGCAAAAAAATCGAATAAATCTTGATACTCTTTGGGTGCAAACACCAAAAGTTCAAAAATGCGGATGGGTTTGGTTTTGCCTTGAACCCGAATAAAATCGAGTTCGCGGCATAAGAGATTTCCCCCAATTTCTTTTTGAACGTCTTCACTGATAATAATATGGGTGCCATATTGTTTTGTGCTGCCCTCGAGCCTGGAGCCCAGATTAACATTGTCTCCAATGACGGTGTAGTCAAAAATGCGGTCAGATCCCATATTGCCAACAATCATTTCACCTGTATGGATGCCAATCCCAATATTGAGGTTCGAAACACCTTCTTGTTTCCAAATTTTTCGAATGTCTAAAAGTGCTTCAATCATTTCAATGGCCGTTTGGCAGGCTTTCAGCGCATGATCTTGTGTCATGAGCGGGGCCCCATACACTGCCATGACTTCATCTCCCACATATTTATCCAGCATGCCGCCTTTATCAAAAATAATTTGTGTCATTTTGGATAGGTAAATATTTAAAAGCCGTGTCAATTTTTCTGGATCACCGACACTTTCAGAAATGGTTGTAAACCCTCGAATATCTGAAAATAAAACGGTTAATCTTCTTTTTTCGCCGCCAAGTTTTAATTGGTCTGGTTTTTTTAAAATTTCGTTCACCACGGCTGGGGCAACATAATGTTGAAAAGCTTCTCGAATGTCTCTACTTTTCTTTTCTTCAACAAAATATTTATACACATTGGCTGTAATAAAAATAGAAAGTAAATGGAGTGCCGGAAAAAATGAGTTGGCTAAAATACCTTTTAAAAATAAAAAATGATAGTCACCAAAAAGATAAGCGAAAAGTAAAACCAAGGTTATGCTAGCCGAAACTAAAGCCCCTACAAATTGAAAAAGAATTCCTAAAATGATCCCCACAATGAGTATAAATAAAAGTTCGTAGAAAATGGCATGGGATGGGCGAAGTAGGTAATTTTGGTGAAGAATATTTTCAATGATGGTTGCATTGATTTCTGTTCCTGGATGGGCGCTATCCAACGGGGAAACCAAAAGATCTCCGACAGCTTTGGCCGAAACCCCAACCAAGACAATTTTGTTTTCAAATGTCTTTTTGAGGTCAATTTTATTTTTATAAAGGTCATAGAAACTTACATAGGGAAAGGTGTGGCCGGGGCCTGCATAATTCATCCAAAATTCGCCCTTATCTGTGGTGGGAATGATGTCCTCTCCTAAAAAGATATGATTAATTCCAAATTGATCAAACTGAACAACAATATCCATGCCTGTTGCAAGCGCTACTGTTTTTAATCCAAAAGATGGAAAGAGCGTATCTTTATATTTTCCAATGAGATGGCTTTTTCGAATGACACCATCTACATCTGCTGCAATATCAAAAAAAGCATGGTGTGGCGTGGCCTTGGCGTAGGCTTCAATACTGGATTTTGCACCCAATCCGGTTGGAATTTCTTCCGGTGGTGTTCGAACCGTCGATATCTTTGCAGTGATTCTGGAATCAAAAATATGCTGAAATTGCGCTTCCCAATCTGATTTTAAATCTTGGAATTGATTTTTATTAAAATAAAAAAAGTATCCTAAGACAATGGGGCTATTTGGATTTATTTTTTGAATGACAGATGAAAAATGCCTGTCTGTGTCTGCCTTTTTGGCTTCTTGTTCTAGAATTTTATAAAACCCATTGTTTTCATTGGATCTCGTGTAAGATTTTTTTAAATCTTGAAAAATTTGGGCTTGTGCGGTGGGGTCGGGTTCTGAAAAAACCATATCAAACGCAATGGTTTTAGGATTTCCTTGGGCAATTTTTTTCAATTCATCTGCAATCAGGCTTCTTTTCCAGGGCCATCTGCCAAGTTCCTCGATACTTTTATCATCCACAGAGACAATGACAATATTTTCTGTCAATTCTCTGGGGCCGCGGACCTGAAACTTTGCATCAACCATGGATTTTAGAGCAATAGAGCTTAAAAGTGAGAACCGATTTGGAAAAAATTCTGTCAGAAATGTAAGGCAAAGCAAAAGGAGCGTGATGAGCAGCGAAAGCGAAAAAACGTTTATTTTAAAAATTTTTTTCATTTGAATTGAAATATTTTCGATGCTTTTAAAAATTTAAGCTGCTTGTGTTTAAACGCCTGAACTTCCGATTGTATTTTTTTGGCATACAAAGGTTTCAAATGGTAGAGATAAATGGGGATATGGGGTGTATGCAATTTTCGGATTTCTTTGAGAACAGTTGCTGGTGTTAAGTGTCTGCTCTTATACGCAATGTCTTCCAGGCTACTTGGAAACGAGACTTCCAGAAAAATCGCCTTTAAATTTGAAGTTTGATTTGCAATTTCCCAAAATTCCGTTGTGGGTCCTGTGTCGCCACTTACAATGATGGCTGATTTTTTATCCCAAAGCACATACCCCAATGCTGCGTGCGAGTGCGCAACGGGAATGGCTTTTACTTTTAGATCCCCAAGTTGGATTTCTCCTTTAATGGATCGGAATTTTAAAGTGGGATTTTTTGTAGACGGAATTTGGCTCATGTCGGGCCAAATGATGCCATTAAAAAGATGTTTTTCAATATCGGTTAAAATGGTTTCCGAAGAAATAATCTCAATCGCGGAAGATCTGCCCGATAAAAAAGCATTGTCTGCCAAATAACAGAGGTCTTTGATATGGTCCAAGTGGCTGTGTGTGATTAAAACATGTTTGATTTTAAGCTGTTCTTTCATATTGAGCTTTGTGGTGATGGAGCCCGCATCTAAAACCAGATGGTCATTGATCAAAAACGATACAGAAGAAAAACCTGGGAGGCTTCCGCCATCACAGCCTAAGATTTTGATTTTCATAGTGTTTTTAGTTTAAATCAATCTCAGATCATTTTACAATCAAATGCAGCATTTATGATTCATTGAATCGGGGCAGATGGCCGATAAGGTTATAGGTATGAGATCTCAATACACACAAAATACGTCGGACGACATCGATAAGTTATTGAAAATAAAGAAGAAATCTCCTCTTCCCAAGATGAGTTTTAAGACCAGTTTGTACCTTGTTTTTTTGTCTTTTATGGTCTCGGTGCTCTTAACCCCCAGATTTACGGTCCCTGAA
>Ga0155199_1029_pt2 | contig 11804 bp, 14 predicted proteins | sample RifCSPhighO2_02_FD_106167 | JGI IMG/M metagenome (GOLD analysis project Ga0155199, IMG submission 106167) | Deltaproteobacteria bacterium RIFCSPHIGHO2_02_FULL_40_11
TTTTCACCAAGCTGGGTTTGACTCCATCTGAGTTTTTTGCGCATGCGTCGTATGAGATCGCCAATTTGTTTGGGGGTGCGAGCCAGCTCTTTCATAGTATATTTATATTATGATCTAATTCCGATAATTCGTCAATATCGGAATTAACACATAAAGTTGTTTTATGGTTTATATACGATAAAATGAGCTCAAAATTCTACCTATCTGATAGGAGATCACCAGAAGTTTGAGCCTTCGCCAAAGATTTGAAACCCAAAACCAAACCAATGCCCACTGATGCTTTTTGACACCATGACCTGATATTCGGCAGAAACTGAAAATCCATTCAATGTCATAAATTGCACACCCACACCGGGTGCGCCAAAGATTTGATTTACGCCCCTTGGAAGATCCTTCACCCATCCCCAACGTACTGCATAATCAACGCTGTCATTAAAGTCAGAGCTCGAAATATAGCCCCCATATGTTGTGAAATAAGGAGAAAGTTGGTGATATTGCCAAAAGTGATACCTTAAAACTGAATAAAATGAATAACTAATCATAAACATGGAAGGCTCTGGATCTGTTAATACAGCACCTGTTCCCACCCCAATGCTGAAAGGTCCAGCCACATAATAATCCAGGCGTTGTCCAAATCCTAACCCCGGGCCCAAAAAGGTCATCCCCAATCCCAACCGTCCCGTTCGATCGATATGAAAAAGAAATTCGCGGTCGATTTCTTTTTTTTCTTTCCGAACTTTAGAAATAGCCTCTTGTCTGGCCTGAGGCGGTGTAGGCGTTGGTGTTTTACTTCCCATAGCTTCTTGGGCAAAAGAAAGTGGTTCTATCAATAAGCTGAGTACAATTAGAATATATAAAGATAAGCGCATACCTATAATATACAGGAGAGGGTTTTAGGATTTCAATATAAACCGTGGATATCTGAGTGTTTCTCTTTATGAGATTTTATGTTATTTATTTGATGAACATGAAATCAAAAATTCTCATATTAGAAGACGAATCCGATATTAACGACCTCATTGCCTATCATCTTAAAAAAAAAGGCTATGATGTGGCACAAGCATTCACAGTCAATGAGGCCCATGAAAAAATTTTACGTCAAAAACCAGCCCTTTTGGTTTTAGATCTCATGCTTTCAGATATGTCGGGTGTCAAATATTGCGAACAACTGAAAGCGGATAAAAGTACGCAAGATATTGCTATTTTAATGCTAACGGCTAAGTCTGAACACGAAGATATCTTAAAAGGCTTTGAAGCAGGTGCGGATGATTACGTCACCAAACCTTTTCAAGTTCAAGAAGTTATTGCGCGTATTGATGCAATCTTAAGAAGGGTTCAGAGCGACTTTAAAAAAGAAGCGGTGTTTCATTATAGAGATTTAGAAATTCATTGGGAGCGACACAAGGTTTATGCGAAAAAGAAGGAAGTTAAATTAACACTTACAGAGTTTAATATTTTAAAAACACTGGCCCAAAATCAAGGATGTGTTTTGACACGTGATCGTCTTTTGGATGCGGTTTCAGGGGATGCCAATGTAATTGATCGAACGATCGATGTACATATGCAAGCGCTTCGAAAAAAAATAGGAAGTGCTAAGAACGTGGTAGACCAATACATTGAAACCATTCGAGGGGTGGGGTATCGTTTTCGAGATGAATGACGGCTTTGTTTTGATCGGCTTCCTTGTTTTTTTGGGGTTTGGGATCGGGATATTTTTTTTCAGGTATAAAATAAAACAATCTCATAGCGCATTCGAAAGACTTTCAACGGAACGGAATCAATTTAAAAATAAAATTGAGGATTTAACACACCAAAAAGATCAACTTTCAGCCATTCTTTCTGGCATTTATGACATTGTATTTGCCGTCAATCGTGAAAAAGAAATATTTCTTTATAACGAGAAATTTAAGCAGGCATTTTTGGTTCAAGCCGATCTTCAAAAAAATACAAAACTATTTGAAGTTGTTCGGGTGCCTGAAATCAATGAAGTTATTGAGCAAACGCTAACGCAAAAAGCAATCTTCCAAAAGCAAATTAAAATTGTAAAAGAAGATATTCAGTTTTTTGAACTCATTTGTTCTCCTATTTTTTCTACATCTAAAGAAGTCATAGGGGCAGTTGCCATTTTACATGATATTTCAGAGCTGAAGGCATTGGAAAAAATGCGCGTTGATTTTGTGGCCAATGTTTCCCATGAATTTAAAACGCCCCTGACTTCTATTGATGGTTATACACAAACGCTTTTAAAGGAGGGGTTTGGTGATCCAAAACAGGCGCAGACTTTTTTAAAAACAATGCAACATAATGTTGAGCGTTTGCGTGCGTTGGTTGAAGATCTCCTAACGCTTTCAAAAATTGAATCTCAGGAAAAAATTTATAAAGAAACAATCCCCTTAAAAACACTTATTGAGAATGTATGTCTTCACTTTAAAGATCAAGCAGCGCAAAAAAAGATTACAATCATTCAAGATGTTCAAGTTGACGAAATTGTGGCGGACCCAAAATATATGGAACAAGCTGTGATGAACTTGGTGGATAATGCAATTAAATATAATAAAGAAAATGGAGAAGTAAAAATTTCTGTTTTACCTGCAACAATAAAAAATAATCCGGCGTGTCAAATTTTGGTAAAAGATACAGGCCCGGGGATTGAAGCGAAACACTTGCCAAGAATTTTTGAGCGCTTTTATAGGGGGGATCCTGGGAGAGATCGCAAATTGGGGGGGACAGGGTTAGGTCTCGCGATTGTTAAACATGTTGCATATCTTCATCGTGGCGATGTGGATGTGAAATCTGATCCAGATCAAGGTACAATATTTCGTATTGTTTTACCCCAGTTGTAAATCTTCATGGAGTCTTTATAAAATCTTAACAGGGTCTCTATAAGAATAAGACAAAACTAGAAAATAACTTAACCGAGGAGGGTTATCTTTATGAAAATGAAATGGAAAAATGTTTTTGGCGGAATCATTTTAACCGTGTTGATCGTAAGTGGCTGCTCAAAAAAGGGGGGGGATTTCAAATATGTAAAAATTGATGGTTCAAGTACTGTTTTCCCCATTTCAGAGGCCGTGGCAGAAGAGTTTCGGAAGAAAGACGCCAATATTCGTGTAACAGTGGGGATTGCAGGGACAGGCGGTGGCTTCAAAAAGTTTTGTGCAGGCGAAACAGATATTTCAGATGCCTCTCGGCCCATTAAGCCCAGCGAAGTTGAGCTCTGTCAAAAAAACAATATTGGTTATATTGAACTGCCTGTGGCGTACGATGGGTTAACGATTGTTATTAATCCCAAAAATACCTGGGCAAAACATATTACCGTTCAAGAGCTTAAAAAATTATGGCAACCGGCTGCGCAAGATAAGATTAAGACATGGAATCAAGTTCGCGCGGGCTGGCCCAATCGCCCGATTCATCTTTATGGACCGGGTGTGGACTCCGGCACGTATGATTATTTTACAGAGGCGATTGTTGGGAAAGAGCACGCAAGCCGTGGCGATTTTACAGCCAGTGAAGATGATAATGTGCTGGTCCAGGGCGTTTCTACAGATGAAGAGGCTTTGGGTTTTTTTGGTCTGGCCTATTATGAAGAGAATAAAAATAAACTCAAACCCCTGCCTGTGGACGATGAAAACAACGCAAATGGTCGGGGTCCAGTGGCTGCATCTATGGAAACGGTCATGGATGGTACATATCAACCGCTTTCCAGACCGATTTTTATTTATGTGAATCAAAAAGCACTCAATCGGCCTGAAGTCAGTCAATATGTGCAGTATTATTTAGAAAATGCGGCTGTCTTATCCAGGGAAGTGGGGTATATTCCCCTTTCCAAGAAAGCATATGCATTGGCCCAAAAACGCGTTGAAAAACGTATCACAGGTTCTTTATTTGAGGGGCATGGGTCTCAAGTGGGGGTTCAAATTGATGTTGTGCTTGAAAAATCTTTGCAGTAAAAAGTTGAAACGTGGTTATTGATTTAACGGAAAAGCAGGCGTTCAGAGAGCGAATGATCAAAGCGCTCCTTTTTTTCTGTGGCATGGTTTCTGTTTTAACCACCCTGGGGATTGTGGGGATTTTGGTTTTTGAAACATGGGGGTTTTTTCAACATGTTTCTTTCAAACAGTTCTTTGGGGATACGCAATGGACGCCACTTTTTACAAACCAACATTTTGGTATTTGGGCGCTTGTCAGTGGCACGGTGCTGACCAGCGCTGTTGCCATTGGAACCGCACTTCCGCTGGGTCTTTTAGCGGCCATTTACTTAAGTGAGTTTGCCACAAAAAATTTTCGGTTGTTTGTAAAACCCGCATTAGAAGTGCTTGCGGGTATTCCAACCGTTATCTATGGATATTTTGCGCTTACATTTATGACCCCCTTTTTGCAAAACTTCATTCCCGGACTGTCTGGGTTTAATGCCTTGGGTGCCGGGATTGTCATGGGAATGATGATTTTACCCATTATTGCCTCGCTTTCTGAAGATGCCATTTATGCGGTTCCGCCCAGTCTCAAAGAGGGGGCTTATGCTTTAGGGGCAAATAAATTGGCGACCATTTTTAAAGTTGTTTTGCCTTCATCTTTTTCTGGCATTGCCGCAGCCACGATTTTAGCAATATCGCGGGCCATTGGGGAAACCATGATTGTAGTGATTGCAGCCGGGCAACAACCTAATTTTAGCTTTGATCCCAGAGAGGCCATCCAAACGATGACAGCTTACATTGTGCAAGTGAGCTTGGGAGATACCCCTACGGGGACGCTTGCGTACCAAACCATTTTTGCGGTTGGAATGACGCTTTTTCTTTTTACACTTTTACTCAATCTTTTTGCCCATCATTTGAGACGTAGAATTTTGAAGGGACATTTATAAATGAGGCATCGATTTTTAAAAGAAAACACAATTGAAAATGCCTTTAAAGCCATTTGTTTTTTGTCGATTCTACTTCCCTTGGTTTTAATTGTTGTTTTAATTGGAGATGCCGTCATCGATGGTTGGTCAAGGCTGAGTTTAGATTTTTTAACAGGATTTCCATCCCGAAAACCTGAACTGGCAGGATTTTTGCCCGCACTGGTGGGCAGCTTTTATCTGATGCTTTTGACATCGGCCATTGCAATTCCTCTGGGCCTGGGGGCTGCGATTTATTTGGAAGAATATGCAAAGCCGGGATTTTTAACCTCTTTGATCGAAATTAATATTAGTAATCTGGCGGGCGTGCCTTCCATCATTTATGGTTTATTGGGCCTGGAGCTATTTGTTCGCATGTCTCATATGGGAAGAAGTCTTTTGGCAGGGGCGTGCACGCTTGCGCTTTTACTTTTACCGATGGTGATTATGGTTTCGCGTGAGTCATTGCGTGTGGTTCCAAATTCTCTCAGAGAAGCGGGCTTTGCGCTGGGTGCGGATCAATGGCAAACCATTTGGAAAATTATTCTTCCCATGAGTATTCCGGGCGCGCTGACAGGAATTATCTTATCTGTTGCACGCGCCATTGGGGAGACGGCACCGCTGATTACCATTGGGGCTTTGACGTATGTTGCCTTTCTCCCGGATTCTATTCACAGCGCTTTTACGGCCATGCCCATTCAAATTTTTAACTGGATTTCAAGGCCCCAAACAGCGTTTCAAACCAACGCAGCTGCGGGGATTGTGGTTTTATTATTTTTAATGTTATTTTTCAATGCGCTTGCTATTTGGTTAAGGGCGCGCTTACAACGTAAAGTATATTGGTAAAAAAATGGAAAACGAGAGCAAAAATATTTTTCAATCCGTTAAAATGCGTTCGGAAAATCTCAAGGCCTGGTTTGGAACACATGAAGTTTTACATGGCATTACACTGTCTGTGCCCGAAAAATATGTGACCGCCATTATTGGACCTTCCGGGTGTGGTAAGTCTACGTTTATTCGATGCTTGAATCGAATGCATGAGGTTGTGCCTGCAACAAAAGTTTTAGGCAGTGTTTATTTGGATGCGATTGATATTTATAAAAATTCGATTAATCCGGTGAATTTAAGAAAAAAAGTGGGCATGGTTTTTCAAAAGCCAAATCCTTTTCCAACCATGTCCATCCGCGATAATGTTTTAGCGGGACTTCGTTTACAAGGTATAAAACCTTATGATGCCCATGCCACTGTTGAAAAAGCGTTAACCCAGGCGGCATTGTGGGATGAAGTGAAAGATATTTTAAATCGCCCGGGTTTGAGTTTATCGGGTGGACAGCAACAACGTTTATGTATCGCACGGACGTTAGCTTTGGAACCAGAAGTTATTTTAATGGATGAACCGTGTTCTGCGCTGGACCCCATTGCAACCGCTAAAATTGAAGATCTGATTCAAGAATTAAAAAGTAAATACACGGTGGTTATTGTAACCCATAATATGCAACAAGCCGCGCGTGTGTCGGATGTGACGGCTTTCTTTTATTTAGGGGAACTGATAGAATTTGATAGGACAGAAAAAATATTCACAACGCCTAAAAATAGGAAAACAGAAGAATATGTCACAGGAAGGTTCGGTTAATGTCAGAAGATAAAAAAACAAGATTATTTGAAAAAGATCTTGATAAAATTACTGAAACCCTTACACAAATGGGCGGCATGGTGGAGAAAGCAATTTTAACATCCATCTTAGCGCTGAAAAATCGCGATACGCGCTTGGCCAAAGAGGTAATTCGTGACGATGCTGAAATTGATCAAAAAGAAATTGATATCGATCAACGCTGTATTCAGTATATTGCATTGCAACAACCCAAGGCCGGGGATTTACGATTTGTAACCTCTGCGATGAAAATTAATAATGATCTTGAACGTATGGGAGATTATGCTGAGAGCATTGCCAGGCAGGCTTTGTTTTTATCCAAAAAACCGGCCTGGAGACCTTTGGTAAATATTCCACTGATGGCGGATATTGCCACAAGTATGGTTCGGGATTGTTTGAATGCTTTCGTTAGAAGGGATACTCAGATTGCTTACGATGTGATTCAGCGTGACGAAGAAGTCGATAAGATGCAAAGCAAGGTGTATAAAAATCTTTTAAACGACATGCTCCAAGATAAAAATAATATTGAAAGAGCCAGTGCATTGATTCTCGTATCCTCTAAGTTGGAACGTATTGCGGATCAATCGACCAATATTTGTGAAGAAGTCATTTATCTTGTAACAGGGGAAAATGTTCGCCATCGTGAAAATATTACCCTTGAAGATTCAAGCAGTTGATTTTGTATGACAGCGCATCGCGTTCGTCGGCTTACCAATCCTTTAAGTGCCGTCTATCAAAAAAATGTAGAAATCCCCAATTGGGAAAGCATTTGGAATGACCTTTCTCGTCCCATTCATTTGGATATTGGGTGTGGTAAGGGGGGGTATCTTTTAGAGCTTTCTAAACAGAATCCAGGTTGGAATTTTTTGGGGACAGAGCTTCGAAAGCCTTGGGTGGAGCATGCGAGATCCTTCGAGGCACAGAATCTTTATTATCTGCACTGTAATATTAATTTATGGATTGAAGCGCTTTTAAACTCTTTTCCACAGAATCAATTAAAGCGTATTTCCATACAGTTTCCAGACCCCTGGGTGAAAAAAAGACATTTGAAAAGACGTATTGTAACGCCTCAGTTGGTTGAAATTCTGACAAAATATATCCCCATGGAGACAGAAGTTTTTGTTCAGTCTGACGTGGAAGCGGTGTTTCAAAGCATGTTCGATTTATTTGGCGGGCAGGGTGGTTTTCAGTTTTCGAGTGTCACAGGAAATCCATTTGGGCTTGAATCCGAATGGGAAAAGGATGCTTTGGTTGGGGCACGCCCCATTTGGCGGGGACTATTTGTGCGTCGGGGGCATGATTTGATTTCTACCCAAAAGCACGCTATAAAGGCCCCACCCTTAGGAGGTTTGTATGAATCCTTATTTTAAAACAGTTCTTTTTCTTTTAAGTTTTGTGGTTTTCTTGGGAGGGGTAAGCCTGTCCCAGGCCGAAACCATTTTTGATAATCAAGGCGTGGAACACGAAGTTATGTCAGAAGATATCGCCTATCATCCTGTTCCCTATGGTCATATTTGCTATCCTTGGGTTTGGAATTTGGGTGCTTGGTATCATCACCACGTATTTTGGAACGGTTTTGGATGGCAACATGGTTATTTTCGGGCGATGTATACGTACCATCAATTCTTTAATCAATATGTTTGGATGTGTACGTGGAATGGCTGTAACGCGATTCGTTTTTAATGATCCACGCATAAATAACTTCCTACTTCGTTCTCGCTCGCTCAAACGCTCAACGTACATCTAGAGTACGCCTCGCGCTTTCGCTCGCTGCGGCCTCGTATGAAATTATTTCTGCGTGTCTCTATAATTAGATATTGCGTCAACCTTGGCCGCCAAAATAAAATCGCTTTCTGTTAGGCCATTAATTTTATGCGTCCAAAGCGTGAGTTTCACTTTTCCCCAACTTAAATAAATATCTGGATGATGGCCCTCATGTTCAGCAATTTCACCTACTTTATTTGTAAAAACCAGGGCAGATTTAAAGTCTTTAAAACTAAATTCTTTTTCTAAATGATGTTCTTGGATAACCTGCCATCCCGCGTGGATCTGTTTTTGAAACTGTTTTAATTTTTCGCTCTTAAGCGGTGGGATATCGCCCTTGCAAGGCTCACAAGATTTCTGTGCTAATTGTGTCATATTTTTTTACCTCCAAGATCTTGACAAAAATGTAAAGAATCCTTATCTTGCCCTTGATCACACAAAAAAGGAGGGATCATGTCAACACTCGTTCAAAAACAAGCGCCCGATTTTAAAGGGCAAGCCGTTGTTGGAAAAGGCTTTAAAGAAGTAAAACTTTCTGATTATAAGGGAAAATGGGTTGTTCTATTTTTCTATCCACTGGATTTTACATTTGTGTGTCCCACAGAAATTACAACCTTAAGCGACAATTACGATAAATTTAAAGAATTGAATGCTGAAGTCATTGGGGTTTCTGTAGACAGTCATTTTTCTCATCTGGCATGGGTAAATACCCCCAGAAAAGAAGGCGGATTGGGAGAACTTCGATACCCACTGCTCAGCGATCTTTCAAAATCTGTGGCACGTGATTATGGCGTGCTTTTAGATTCTGGCATTGCCTTAAGAGGGCTCTACATCATTAATCCAGAATCTAAAGTTCAATACCAAGTGGTGCACGATTTGGGCATTGGTCGAAATGTCAATGAAACGCTTCGTGTGCTTGCGGCACTTCAACAAACTGCAAAAACAGGGGAAGTGTGCCCGGCCAACTGGGAGCCTGGTAAAGATACCATGAAGCCAAACCCAACGGAATCGAAAGCATATTTTCAAAAGAACTCTTAGTCTTTCTGTTCTTGCGTTACGTGTAGCGCAATATTGCTAAACGCAGAATTAATTCTTCGAAACTGTGTGAGAAGCTCTAGGTGAAGGGCGCTGGTGTCAATTGATTCTTGCACACCTTTCCTGAGGCGATCCAAGTGCGTTTCTCGAAGGCGAAGTTCCATGTTTTGAACCTTTTCTTTTGTGACCACGACTTCTTGGTATAGCGAAGCATCGTTATTGGTAAACGCCGAAATGGTTCTATGAAAGTTTTGCATCACAAAACGGTGAAATGTTTTAATTTCGTCAAATCCTTCCTTGGAAAACTTTAAAGATTTTCTCATTTTTATCTTTGCCAAAGGTAAAATAGATCGATCGATCGTATCGCCAATATCTTCAAGATCGTTGGTAAACATAACCAGTAAAAGTTGGTGATCGGCTTGTGCTTCTGTGAGGCTTTCTTGAGAAACTTTGATGAGATATTTTTTAATGGCGCGGTATAAAATATCACTTTGTCTTTCAAGCTCTTTCATTTTGAAGGCCAAATGGTCTTCCTCTGTTTTGATGAGGACCATGGTTTTTTCGAGCATTTCTTCGATGATGGATGAAAATCTCAGCGTTTCACGTTTGGCTTGAGCCAGTGCAAAAGAGGGCGTTGAAATAACATTCAAGTCTAAATACTTTGGTCCAAAGGGTTCGGGTTGGGGTTCAAGGGGATAGATTTTATTCATGAGATGCGCCCCCACTTGAATGGAAGGCATAAAAATAAGAGCTACTGCAAAATTAAATAAAAAATGGGCATTGGCAATTTGCCTGGGAAGTTCTGAAGATGTCATCATGACGATATTTTCAAATCCGGATAAAAAAGGAAAAATAATCATGGCACCACATACTTTTAAGGCCAAGTGCGACATGGAAACTTGTCTTCCAATGTCTGTTGTTTTTAAAGATACAATTAGCGGTAAAGCGCAGCCTCCAATATTTGCCCCAATGACAAGCGGAAGTGCTTGTGTGAGTGGCAGGATGCCTGTATGCGACATGGAAAGTAAAATCCCTAAAAAGGCAGCAGAGCTTTGCATAGATGCCGTTACAATGGCGGCACACATAAGTGCAATAAAAGGATAGGTTTTTAAAATATTTAAAAGTAAAAGTAAAAGTTCGGCATCTTTAAAACTGGCTGTGGCTTGAGAAATCATCCACATGCCTAAAAAAATAAATCCAATGCCTAGGATCATAGAGCCGTAAGATTTTTTCTTGGCGCTTAAAATCTGCGTTAAAATAAATCCAAGGGTGATAATGAGTAAGCTATAATTTGCCAGATTAAACGCGAGGAGCTGAACCGTAAGGGTGGTTCCCACATCAGCGCCCAAGATAATGGCCATGGATTGGGTGAGCGTTAAAAGTTGTGAAGAGGCAAAGCCCACCGCCATGGCAATGGTTGCAGAAGAACTTTGCAGCACCAACGTCATGACAAACCCTGTCAGAAACGCGATAAAGCGATTTTCTGTCAGTTTTTCTAGAATGTCGCGAAGTTTTTCGCCGGCAAGGAGTTGCAAGTGGTCTCGGGTGACATTGAGTCCATAAATCAGAAGACAAACACCGCCAATGAGCGTAATCCACATGGTGTTCATGATACAGCTAGCATAGCATAATGATTTGGCTTTTGTCTCCTCTTGCTTCTTTACTTTTTTGTCCGTGTTTGATACATCTTGACACGATGCAATCTGGCTATCTCACAACCAAAACGGAAGACTTTTTGGAATGGGTTATTAAGTGGGGTCGAAAAAATTCGCTTTGGCCACTTCCCTTTGGAACGGCTTGTTGTGGGATTGAATACATGGCTGTTTTGGGATCGCATTACGATGCCGCCAGATTTGGGGCAGAGGTGGTACGGTTTTCACCCAGGCAGTCTGATTTGTTGGTGGTGGCTGGGACGATTACGGAGAAAATGGCGCCTGTTTTGAAGCGAATTTATACGCAAATGTTGGATCCAAAATGGGTGATTTCGATGGGGGTTTGTGCCAGTTCGGGCGGATTTTATCGCGCATATCATGTTCGGCAAGGGATTCATGATCTTATTCCTGTGGACGTGTATGTGCCGGGATGTCCCCCAACCCCAGAAGCTGTGATTCAGGGGATTATGAAGATTCAAGAAAAGATTAGTGAAACGAAGATTTTTAAAAAACGTGCTTAATAAAGGAGGCAAAAATGAGTAACCTATTTGAAGTAACACAATCGGCGGCAGAAAAGATTTTAGAAATTTCCAAACAAGAACAAAAAGAAGGTTTTGGCCTTCGGGTTCGGATGGGGCAAGGCGGATGCTCTGGCCCACAGTATCAACTGGGGTTGGAAGACAAACAAACTGAGGGGGATCAAGTTTTAGATCAGCATGGCCTCAAAGTATTTATGGATGGTGCTACGTTGGAAGCCTTAAAAGGTGGAAAGTTAGAATGGATTGAAGGCCCGCAAGGCGCAGGATTTAAACTTCATAATCCCAAC
>Ga0155199_1104_pt2 | contig 11443 bp, 12 predicted proteins | sample RifCSPhighO2_02_FD_106167 | JGI IMG/M metagenome (GOLD analysis project Ga0155199, IMG submission 106167) | Deltaproteobacteria bacterium RIFCSPHIGHO2_02_FULL_40_11
TAAAGAACCTGTTTGAAAGTCGACGTATTTTGTTTTGATTCTTCGTGCAATGCGTGCGGGGTCGACTTCTACGCCCATAAAAACAGCGCCATTCATCGTGGCTGCCAAAGGTTGCGCGCCACCCATGCCGCCTAAACCCGCAGATAAAATCAATTTTCCTTTTAAATTTCCCTGAAAATGGGTTTTTCCAGCTTGTGCAAATGTTTCATACGTTCCTTGTAAGATGCCTTGAGTACCAATATAGATCCAGCTTCCAGCTGTCATTTGGCCATACATGATAAGCCCCAAAGCTTCTAGACGTCGAAACTCATCCCAATTGGCCCAATGGGGAACCAAATTTGAATTGGCAATTAAAACCCTTGGCGCATCTTCGTGTGATTTTAAAATGCCAACCGGTTTTCCAGATTGCACCAAGAGCGTTTCATCGTTATTTAACTCTTTTAAGCTTTTTAAAATGGCATCAAAGCATTTCCAATTCCTTGCAGCTTTGCCGGTACCGCCATAAACAATTAGTTCTGCGGGGTTTTCAGCGACTTGGGGGTCTAAATTGTGCTGAATCATGCGGTAGGCGGCTTCTTGGATCCATCCTTTACAATTTAATTTGGTTCCTGTCGGAGGATGAATTTCTTTAGGTTGCGTCATAAATTTCATCTAAAAGAAGCTTAATGGCCTCAATATCTTTTGAAAAAACGCGGTCTTTTGTAATGGGAGGTACTTTTTTTCGAATAATTTTTATAACACTTTCAAGTACGGGGCTTGTTTTCAGCGGGCGACGATAAAAAATGCCCTGGGTGGCAGATAAAAATTCAATGGCTAAAATATTTTTTGTATTTTCTAAAATTTCTTTGGCTTTGAGTGCGGCATGCGTTCCCATACTCACATGATCTTCTTTATTCCCGGATGTGGGGATGGTATCGACGCTTGCGGGATGTGAAAGCACTTTATTTTCGGAAGTTAGGGCTGCCGCCGTCACATGTGCAAGCATTAGCCCAGAGTTCAGGCCTTCGTTTGGAGAGAGGCATGTGGGAAGTCCGCTAAACTGTGGATCAAAAAGTTTTTCGATCCTACGTTCAGAAATATGGCACAGCGTTGTAAAAGCAATGGATAAATAATCCATGGCATGTCCAAGATACTGCCCATGAAAATGGCCGGCACTGACCCACATCTTTTCTTTCGTGAAAAAAAGAGGGTTATCCGTTACGGAATTCATTTCCGTTTTTAAAATCTTTTCAACATAATGGAGCGTATCTTTAATGCTGCCATGCACTTGAGGCACGCATCGAAAAGAATAAGCATCTTGAACGCGGCCACAATTTTTATGTGCCGCTTGAATCGGGCTATTTTGCGTAAGCTGGTAAATATTTTTTGCGGTTTCAATTTGTCCTACATGGGGTCTAAGTTGATGCACTCTCGGAAGATAGGCTTTTCGACTTCCAAAACAAGCGTCTAAGCTTAAAGCTGCTGCAACGTCAAATAAGTAAGAAAGTTTTTTGGCTTGAAAGAGATTTAAAAGTCCCACGGCGGTCATGACTTGCGTTCCATTAATTAATGCAAGCCCTTCTCGGCCTTGAAGTGTCAGCGGCTTTATTTTTTCTTTTTGGAAGGCTTTTTGAGAAGGCATGCGATGATCCTTGTAAAAAACCTCTCCTTCTCCAATGAGGGCTAAGGCCAGATGTGCAAGCGGCGCCAAATCCCCACTTGCGCCCACAGATCCTTTTTGGGGAATAACAGGTAAAATATTTTTATTGAGGCAGTGCAGTAAAAGTTCAATCACTTTTGGACGAACGCCTGAATATCCACTGGCCAATACATGTGCGCGAAGTAAAAGAATCCCGCGAACTTCTGGTTTTGAAAAAAGGGGACCTACCCCACAGCTATGGGATCGAATTAAGTTTTCTTGAAGTTCTTGTGTTTGCGTGTTTGAAATTTGCTTGTCGCTTAAAATGCCAAACCCAGTATTTAAGCCATAGATTTTTTTATTTTCTTTTTTCCACGACTCTAAAAGCGCCAGGTTTTTTTCTACATTTTTTTTGGCTTTGGGATGAAGTCGAACAGGTTGATTGCGGTAACAAATGTTTTCAAAATCTTGAAAAGTAAGATTATTTCCAGTAATAAAAATAGATTTCACGAAGCAAACCTTGTTTTCAGCGCTTTTATTTGTTTGTCTGCGACATAGGCAATGCTGGTTAAATAATACGTAAAATCATTCAGGCTTAAGGTTTTGGTTGGGCGAAGCATTTTTAAAATGACCTCATTATTTTTATTTACCCCAAAGGCCGCGCCTAAAGATTCTTGAATATTATCATTTAATTCTAAAATTTTACGATACAAGGTGGGCGTGTTTGCCTTAGGCACATCCATAATTTTGCTTTGTAAAATAACAAATCCACCCGCCACAATAATATAAATATCGGCATCATTTTGTCGGACAACCCAAATGTTGGGAGCTTTTTGCGTTTCTTGATCGTCAATATTCAAATGCTTTAAATAGCTTATAATGAGCTCAATATCTGTTTGTTTTTTTTCACTCATTTGCTTTTTCTTTCATACTTTGAATCGTTGCTTTGACATCCTTACTTTTAAAAATGCCAGACCCAGAAACCAGAATGTCTGCGCCGGCATGGGCAATTTCAGAAACATTGTCTAATTTGATACCACCATCGACCTCAATTTCAAAGGAAAGCTTTTGTTTCCTGCGAAGGCGAACAAGATCTTTAATTTTTTGAGTACTTTTTGAAAGATACACCTGTCCCCCAAAGCCCGCAAAAACACTCATGATTAAAACATAGTCTACGTGGGGCAAAAAATGTTCGATTTGATTGAGCGGTTTATCGGGGTTGAGCGCCAAGCCTACTTTTATATTTTGATTGCGAAGCGTTTTAAAGATTTTTTCATCTTGAATCACTTCTGCATGAACAGAAATCATATTGGCGCCTGCTTTTATAAAAGCATCCACATATTTTTCGGGATTTTCAATCATCAAATGACAATCCAAGGGGAGCTTTGTACATTTTCGAACGGCTGAAACGATAAAGGGACCGAGTGTAATATTGGGAACAAAGTGCCCATCCATAACGTCGATGTGTAGTAAGTCGGCTCCCGCATTTTCAACCGTTTCAATTTCTGTTTTAAGGGTTGAAAAATCAGCAGAGAGTAAAGAAGGCGCGATTTTTTTTGTCATGGTTTTTTTCCTAAAATTTCCCCTTTTTTTAAAGGATTTCCTTTCGTAAAATCCCAGGCAGACATCTTTTTTTTATTGGGTTTTTGTACCTCTGTCAATAAAAGGAGCCCCCTCCCCGTTTCAACCGTAATCCCCTCTTTTGTGATTGTGTGAATTTTCCCAGGTGTTCCTTGAAAACTTTCATGCATGATTTTAGAGGCATGAATTTTTAAAGGTTCTTGGTCTACGTATGTATACGTTCCTGGCCAGGGATGGGTGCCTCGAATTAAATTAAAAATTTCATGTGCGGGTTGATCCCAGTGAATCAGACTAAGCTCTTTTGAAAGCTTGGGGGCAAGGGTTACTTTTTTTTCATCTTGTGGAACCGGACGAAGGGATTCTTTTTTTAATTCGTGAACGGTCTTGATCAAAAGCTTTGCTCCCAGCTTTGAAAGCTGATCGTGTAAAGTTTCAAGAGTATCTTCTTCTCGAATCGAAAGTGTCCGTTGCATTAAAATATCACCAGCATCCATCTTGGGTGTTACATATACAATGCTTACACCTGTTTGGGCATCTCCATGGATGAGCGCCCATTGCATGGGGGCTGCCCCTCTATATTTTGGGAGCAAAGAAGGATGAATATTAATGCACCTATGTTTTGGAATGTTCAGGATTTCGGCGGGTAAAAATAGACCATAGGCCACCACAATAATTAAATCCGGGGCTAAAGATTTTAGTTTTTGAATTTCATACGTATCTTTCAATCGGGTAGGCTGATAACACGGAATTTTATGTTTTTCTGCAAGAACTTTAATCGGAGGCGCCGTTGGCTTTTGCCCTCTTCCGCTGGGCCGATCGGGTTGTGTATAAACTGCGATCACATCTTCTTCATAAATTAAGGCTTCCAGGGCAGGAACAGAAAATTCCGGTGTTCCCATAAAAACAATTTTCCATTTTTGTGCTGTCATCTTCTTGTTTTTTTATATCTTTTTAAGACAAGGTCTCTTTTTAAGGGCCCCAGGTGATCAATATAGAGTTTTCCATTCAGATGGTCTGTTTCATGTTGAAGCGCAACTGCCAGAATCCCTTCGGCTTTGAGTGTATGAGACTTTCCAGAAGGATCCTGATATTTTACAGTAACCTGGTTATAACGTTTGGTTACGCCTGTGACAGCGGGGAGGCTTAAGCACCCTTCTTCAAATTCAATGGGACCCGATTTTTCTAAAACTTCTGGATTAATAAAAATTTTATAACTTTTAGGGGCTGTTTTTGTATGCTTTTTTTCAAGCGGCTCTTTCCATTCCACATCAATGACGGCAAGACTTAAAGAAATGCCCACTTGGTTGGCTGCAAGGCCAACTCCGGGCGCATCATACATGGTCTCAGCCATATCCGAAATCAGTTGGTTTAATTTCGCATCGTTAAATGCTGTAACAGGTTTTGTCTTTTCCTTAAGAACGGGGTGTGGGAGTGTCACGATTTTTAAAACGGCCATACTTTTTTCATCTTTTGCCCTCGATTTAGGACGTAGACGCCCCCCATAAAAAATAAAATATTTGTAATCCAGGCTGAAACGATGGGTGGAATTGCACCACTGTATCCCAGCGAAATGCCCGTATTAAGACATATCCAATAGAAAAACGCAATGGCAAGGCCAATCCCAAAGCTCGCTGCAACCCCCCCACTTCTGGAGCCTTTGGTTGAAAAGGGAATGCCCAAAAACGCCATGACCAAGCACGCGACTGCATAGGCGATTTTTGAATGTAAATTCACTTCATGGCGCAGCGTATCAAAGCCCGCCTTTTTATTTTTTCGAATGAAGTTTCGAAGCTCATGAAAGGTTAAAACTTCAATATTTCCAAGTTCGATCAAATCTTTGGGGTGTTCTGTAATATAAGACGCAACTTTTGTTTTAAAGTGATGTGAAATTGGGAAATCATCAATAAAAGTTGTAGAAATACCATCCTGAAGCGTCCATTCATTATTGTCATGGTGTGCAGATTTTGCGTGAATATGTTCTGTCATTTGAAATTTGGGATCGAAAAGATAAATGTCTACGCCATGAATTTGGCGCTGTTTTGGGTCAAAATAATGGATGTTATAAATCGCATTTTTCGCTCGATACCAAATGGCTTGGCTTCGAAAATATTGATAGGTTGCGTCATTTCGAACCTCTCGGTTAAATATAATTTTGGATTGCTTTAGGGTGGATGGGACAATCCAGTCAGAAATAAAAAAATTAAAGAAGCCCAAAATAGAAGCAATCAAAACAAACGTGGTGGCAATTCTTTCTAAGCTAATTCCGCTGGCATGCATGGCGACCAATTCTGAATTTTTGGAAAGCGTGGTCAGCGTAAACATGCTGGCAATGAGGCAGGCAATGGGGGCCATCTGAGACATGACAAAGGGCAAAAGAAAAAGAGAGTATTTAAGCAATGCAAGCGACAAGCCATGCTTCATCGAACGGTTCAGAATTTCGACCAAAATAAAAAGCATGGAAAAAACAATTAAGGCTGAAACAAAATAACGAATAAATTCTTTGGATAGATAGCGGTCTAAAATTTTCATAAAGGGTTGTTTTAGAATGGCACTTTTTTACAAGAGATTCAAGGGATCTACATCAATGTGTATTTTGGGGGAACTTGTAAAAAATGCCTCTTCTTGAAGAAGGTTTTTAAGAAGACGCTGTCCGAGGGCATAAGAGGGGCTTTTGACCAACAAATGAAACCGATACTGCCCTTGGAGTTTTGAAAAGGGGGCTGGTGCGGGGCCTAGAACTTCAAGGACGGCTATTTGGGGGTCTTGTGAGCGAATTTTTTGTATTTTTTTTGCAAGAGACTCAATTTTTGTTTTGGCTTTGAGTAAATTAGGGTGGCGAATCTTAAAATTGAAGAGTTTTATATAAGGCGGGTAATTTGCCATCTGTCTATACGTAAGTTCTTCTTTGTAAAATCCAAGAAAGTCATGGTTTTGAGCATATTTAAAACAATAATGATCAGGGTGAAAGGTTTGAATAATAACGCGGCCTGGTTTTTGCCCGCGGCCAGATCTGCCGGCAACTTGTGTTAGCAGCTGAAAAGTCTGTTCAGGGGCTCTGAAGTCCGGAAAATTTAAAGAAGTGTCTGCCAAAACAACCCCGACCAAAGTTACATTGGGGAAATCGTGCCCTTTGGCCAGCATTTGCGTGCCAATTAAAATATCTGTTTTTTGATCTGAAAAATCTTTTAAAAGACGATGAAGCGAATTTTTTTTACGGGTACTGCTTCGATCCATGCGGTCAATTCGGGCGTCTGGAAAAAGGGTGTGAAGTTCAGCTTCAACGCGTTCTGTTCCAATGCCAAGCGTTAAAAGCGTTTCATGCTCACAGTCTTTACATGTTTTTGGAATGGATTGGCTTTGGTTACAGTAGTGACATAAAAGGCGGTTTGTTTTTAAATACACCGTGAGGCCCACATTACAATGGGGACATTTCGGAACGTATCCACAGCTTTGACAAAGCAAAACAGGCGCATAGCCCCTTCGATTTAAAAGTAAAATGGCCTGTTCTTTTTTATGGAGTGTTTCTTGTAAGGCATTTAAAAGGGGTTTTGAAAAAATTTGAGGGGGCTCTAAAATAGTTTTATTTTGATTTAAGGGGATGAGCTCAATTTTAGGAAGGGGGCGATTTTGAACACGATTGGGCAAAGATAAATAGGTTAATTTTTTTTGCGTGACATTAAACATGGACTCCAAAGAAGGCGTGGCCGACCCTAAAATAACCAGTGCCCCATCTATTTGACCGCGTACGAGCGCAATATTTCTGGCATGGTATCTAATTTTCTCTTCTTGTTTAAATGAAGTATCGTGTTCTTCATCGACCACAATAACACCCAGATTTTGAAGGGGTGCAAAAATAGCAGATCTTGCACCTAAAACAATAAGTGCTTTGCCCGCTTGGATCTTTGTCCATTCGTAGTGTCTTTGGTTTTGGGATAACCCACTATGTAAAACGGCAATTTGATTTGGGAATACAGTCTGAAATCGAAATAAAAGTTGGGGGGTGAGAGAAATTTCTGGAACCAGAACAATGGCAGTCTTTTGCTTTTGGATGGCATGTTCAATAATGCTTAAATAAATTTCTGTTTTTCCGCTGCCCGTAACGCCATGAAGTAAAAAGGGTGAAAATTCTTTTTTGTTCAGTGCCTGCACCAAGAGAGCCAAAACTTTCTTTTGATCTTCATTGAGCGCGGTCGGGCGCGTATAAGAAAGCTTTGGGAATAAAAATGGTTTTGGTTTTTTAGGATTTTTCGACTTTAAAAGGGGAACCGTCGCTTTAATCACTTCTCCAATGGGGGCTGCATAATGGTTCGAGATCCATTGAAGTAAGTCAAATTTTTCTTTCGAAAAAAAACTTTCGGGGCACGCCTCTAAAATGGGTTTTGCTTTTGGAAATCCTTCTTTTGGGAACCCCACAACAAAACCAAGTAATTTCCTGTTTTTAAAAGGAACCAAGACGCGACTGCCCAGCGTGACATGGTTTATTAAATCGGGCGGTAGTTTGTAATGAAAGGTTTGGTAGAGAGGTAGCGGAATGGCAACGTCGATCCACGTGTCAGGCAGTCTGGTCATTAACGATACTCTAAAATAAATCGTTCGAGCGTATCTTTCATATAGGAAAGATACTCTGGGAAGGCGCCTTTTTGGTTTTTAGAAATCTGTGTGGCAGAATAAAATTCTTTTTCAAAAGGTTGGTTCACTACAATGCTTTGCGCGTCTGTTTCTATCAGAATGCCTGGGAGCGTTCCTTCGAAGAACTCGGTTTTTTGAGGATATCTGTAAAACCGCTCCTTAGGGTTTTCAAACTCCTTATAATTGGACAATAAAACTTCTCTTTCTTTGTGCTCGATTTTTAAAGGTAAAAAAAGATTCTGATCAAACGAAATGCTTTGCGTTTCGTTCAAGGGGGTGTTTAATTTTAAAATAAGATTTCGCTCCATTTTTTCGTCTGATTTTTTTTCAATCTTTCCAACGCGAAATGGGCCCGAAAGCATGCCTGAAACATGCCACTGGGTATTTGTACTGGGGGCATAGGTCAGTTTTTCGGATTTCAGAGTGTCTGGAAACGTAATAAGGTTTGACATTTTTTGAGCTTCAATAAATTGGTCAAAGGCCAAGGATTCAATTAAGGAATCTTCATCCACTTGGAATAAAAGCGCCGTTAAAAAATTAAAAGGGCGGTCTTCCAATGTTTCAATTTTTCCATTGTAAATGATTTTTCGGGTCTTGTTTTCTTGTAAAAGCGTTAAGGGGATATCATTACAGATATAATCGATTCTTAAAAAATGATATTTTGCATAAGAAATGGCTTCTTGGCACACAAAGGGGGTCGCCGTAAAAAAACCTTCTAAAAAATGAAGGGTTTGCGAAACAGAAATCGATTTTAAATAGCGACGATGGTCCATGGTTTTTTGAACAAGGCCCTCTGGTGAAAGCCCAGGAGGTGTCGCAATTACGGGCGTGACAAGGATATAAAAGATAAAAACAACAAAAAAAGTTTTTTTCATAGTTCTAGACGTCTAAGTATTTTAGACAGTCTATCTTTAAATTCAGGACGTTTCAAAGCAAAATATAGATTTGCTTCTAGAAACCCAATTTTATCACCCGCATCAAACCGAAGCCCTTCATATTGTAGGCCAATGACCTTTTCGTGCGATGTCAGCGTATTTAAGGCGTCGGTCAATTGAATTTCGCCATTTTTGCCGGGGCGCGTTGTTTCCAAAATTTCAAAAATTTTTGGCGATAAGACATAACGACCAATAATCGCCAAGTTTGAAGGCGCATCTTCAATCTTTGGTTTTTCAAAAAAATGCCGAACATCATAAGCTCTAGGATTTTCCTTTTGGGCAGAGGCATCTGCAATGCCATATAAATAGGTTTGGTCTTTTGGAACTTCCATGAGCGCCACCACGTTGGCGTTTTGGGCCTGGTGTGCCTGCATGAGCTGTTGAATACAGGGTACTTTTGCGTCGACCAGATCATCTCCCAATAAAACGGCAAAGGGTTCATTTCCAATCAAATTTTTTGCGCAATAAATGGCATGCCCCAGGCCCAGGGGTTCTTTTTGTCGGACGGTTGTAATTTGAACCATTTGCGATAATTTTTTCATTTCTTCGATGAGGCGTGGGTCTTTTTTCTTTTGTAAAATGGCATCTAATTGCAAGTTTGTATCAAAGTGATCTTCAATGGCTTCTTTGCCGCTGGAATTTACAAAAATAATTTGTTCAATGCCGCTGCAAACGGCTTCTTCAACGATGTATTGAATCGAAGGCTTATCCACAATGGGAAGCATTTCTTTGGGAATGGTTTTGGTAACAGGTAAAAAACGGGTTCCAAGTCCCGCTACGGGGACGACGGCCTTCCGGACTTTTTGATTATGCGTCATTAATGCGCAAGCTTTTCTTTTCTTTCAGACTCTGTTTTACATTCAATGCATAGGGTTGTAACAGGTCTTGCGCGTAGCCGGGCAACAGAAATGTCTCCACCACACGATTCGCAAACTCCAAATTGCTTTCGATCGATTCGACCCAAGGCTTCTTTAATTTTTCCAATCAACTGGCGCTCGCGATCTCGAATACGCAGTAAAAAGTTTCGATCTCTTTCAAGTGTGGCGCGATCGGTTTCATCTGGATAAACTTCTTTTTCTGTTTCAGAAGACATGTCGTCAACAGTGTTTTCGGCATCTTTGATCAATTGATCGAGTTGGCTCATAAGCAAAGTTTTAAATTCAGATTGTAATCGCTTATTCATAATCGCGTAAAAATAGCCGAGAGTAAAAAGCTTGTAAAGCATAATTTTGAGCGATATGCTCGTTTTTATCTATGAAACTGCGGATAAGTGCCACTGTTTTAATCATATTCTGTATGTCTTCTTTGGGCGCAGCGCCTTATCAGGGGGTTCGCGGGATTGCGCTTTCTGGAGCCTTACATGGAACCTTGGGGCTCAATGAGTCTATTTATGTGAATCCTGCCGCTTTTGCGTTTGCACAGCGTTATTCTGTGGAAGCCCATTCATTTTTAGCCCCTTCCCAAACCGAAAATACGGTGTGGACGTATACGGGTTCTGTGGTGGATGCACATGCTACAAATTTGGCTGCTGGGTTTTCATATACGCGGCGCGAACAAAAAATTGCCGGTGGGCCGTTGATTGAAAATGCGTACCATTTGGCGGTTTCTAAAATTTTAAAAGAGTTTTTGGCTTTGGGGATGACGGGAAAGTATGTAAATCAAAATTTTCCAGACGACGAGAAAAATCATATTAATTTTGACTTGGGATCTTATTGGGTCTTAACCCCAAAGCTTCAAGCTGGGCTGGTGGCCCATAATATTTTAGGGGCATTTGAAAATTTAGAAAGAGAAATTGCTCTGGGAACGCGACTTCAAGCCTGGAAAGCGTTTTATATTTCAGTGGATGCGCTCAAAAATGTGGATCATGGGCTTTTAAAAGATTATCGTCTTTTAGGTGGCATGGAGCTGGCCCGAGAAAATGGGCTGGTCACACAAATGGGGCTATCGCTTTCCGACCAATCTTTAAAAAATCAGTATAGCTTTGGGCTGGGTTGGTCTGAGCATAAATTTGGAATTTTTTATGGCTTCCAAAATTCTTTGGACTCGCAAAGACGCATGACGCACGCGTTAAGTCTTCGCGCTTTTTTTAAGTAATCGGGGGTCAGGCCCCTAATCTCTATCCTCAATTTCAAATCTAAATTTTGGAAGTTGCGCCCAGTATTCAATCTGTTTGGGATTGGGAATATTCCAGGTTTGAATTGTTTTTTCAAGTGATTGATCCAAAAGTGCATGCCCCGTTCTTTTTTCAAAATGAATGTCATCAATGCGGCCATCTTTTAAAATATAAACCTTTAAAATGGCGCTTCCCTCTTGGCGAAGGCGTAAAGCCATCGGAGGATATGGGGGTTTTTGATTTTTTTGAAAAGCATGGTTTGAAATCTTTTCGATTTCTGTTTTTGTATAAAAATTTTTCGGCGAATTTTTGTCAATTAACTGCGAAAGATTCATTCGTTGGGTTTGAATGGGGGATGTGAGGGTTGTCTTTGTTGTTGGATATGAATGATGTGTTAAGAAATAGAAAACAGTGAAATGAAGACATGCAGAAATGCTTAGAGGGATGAAAAATTTTAACTTCTGACCAAATCCTGGAAGTTGATAGGCCTTCAGAACCGGTCGTCGACTTTCTCCTGCGGAAAGTCGCGACCTGTCTCGCTCTGCCTACAATTTGCACAAACGGCCG
>Ga0155199_1009_pt1 | contig 11181 bp, 9 predicted proteins | sample RifCSPhighO2_02_FD_106167 | JGI IMG/M metagenome (GOLD analysis project Ga0155199, IMG submission 106167) | Deltaproteobacteria bacterium RIFCSPHIGHO2_02_FULL_40_11
CTTTCGTTCCCCAGGATGGATGCAAGCATCCAATCCAAACGACCTCCGAGGCGGCATTCAGACAGATCATTCAAGTCGTGAGGCAAGGCTGATTGCCGGTCCTGAAGGGGATTTCACCTACCTTGGCCAAGTTCAAAATAGCTATCTTGTATGTGAAAAGTCGGGTGAAGTGATTTTTATGGATCAGCATGCAGCACACGAGCGCATTTTATTTGAAAAAATTAAAAAAGACTGGCAGACCCAAAAACTTGAAAAACAAAGCTTATTGATCCCCCTGCAATTAGAACTCTCTCAAGAAGAAATGGCGATGTTGGATCAAATTCAACCCGAACTGGAAGCCTTTGGGTTTGAGCTGGAACCTTTCGGTGGGCAGACCATTTTGGTAAAAGCCGTTCCCGCACTGTTACAAGAAAAAATAAGTGTAAAGCTTTTACAATCCATCGTGCAAGAACTGATGGAGCTTCCAAAATCTTCTTTCGGAGAGCAGTTTTTAGATAAGCTTTTAGCCACCCTGGCATGTCATTTGGCCAGAACCGCAAATGAAGCGCTCAATCCACTGGAAGCCAAATCGCTCCTCACCCAAGTTTTTCAACTCAAAACAGCACCGCATTGCCCGCATGGCCGGCCATTTTTGCACAAAATTCCAATTTCAGAGATTGAAAAAAAGTTTAAGCGTTAAGCAAAGATGCGGATTCAAGTTGGCGAAGGGTATGGTCTACGGTGAATCTTAAATAAGGATCTTTCGCGTGTTTTAGTTTTTTAATTTTCGAAATTAAAGACTTTGGGGCGGTTTTTAGGGTGCCCATGACTTCGATGGCAGCTCGTTGGGTTTCTGGAACATGAAATTGTTTTTTTAATGTGCGCGTAATTGTGGAGCGATAGGAAGGGACTTGAATGCCTCCCAAGGCATACGTGGCAGCGCTTTTTAAATATGAGTCTTTTGAGTTTAGGTGTCTAAAAATAAATTGAATTATTTTTCGATCGGATATGCCTAACTTTGCCAAAGTTCGTAAGATTTCTGCGCACATAAAGGGATCTTTTTCTTCGAACAAGAGACTTTGGAGGATGTCCCTTGTTTCTTTAAATTTAAAACGAGAGATGTAGCGATAGCATGCCAAGCGCATGGATCGATCTGGGCTATTGAGATGTTTTAAAACATGCATATGGTATCTGGACTCGCTAAAGTGATGCCAAACCAATTGTTCAATGGCCGTTTTCTTTAAATCCAAGTCATTTGGACAACTAAATATTTCCAGGAGAATTTTATCTAAGTCTATGGGGAGGAGAGAAAATAGACTGATGAGCGCGGTTTGACGTAGAGACATATTTTGTTTTGGATCTAAAACAATATATTTTAAAGGGGTGATGGCACGTTTTATTTTTAAATGTCCCAATGTCCAAGTTGAACGTTCTATGAGGTAAGGATTTTTACCCCATAAAAGTTTTAATAAGACTTCTTCTGTTTTTTGGGGGTTTTCTCGTAGAAAATCAAAAAAAGAAAGGGTCGTATCCATGCAAAAATGGCCTTTTTCACGATAAAAATAATCTGTCAGAAAGCGAACTGAGACCTTTTTATCTTTGAATTTTTTATTTTTGTAATTCAAGTTTTGCGACCCTTGTTTGAAGATTTTCATAATTTTCAAAAACGTTTTGATAGCCATCCACCGCAGCATGGAAATCTTTTCGATAAGATTCTGTAGAGGCTTCAAATTTCTTCGCTGCATTATCAACTGCGCCTACCGTCCAGCGTCTGACCTCATTCAATTTTTTATCAATTTCAGCCTTTGTGTGAAAATGTGAAAACAGGGTTCCTTCAATTTCTTTCTTAAGATTTTTATGTTCTTGTTTCAAATCCTCTTTTGTTGCATAAGCGCTGAGTTCTCTTTTGAGATCTTCTTTTGTTGCAAATCCTTTGAGCTCGTCTTGAATGGCTATTTTGAACTCTTTGTGGAACGCTACGTGGAACTCTTTGTGAAAGTGTTCTTTGAATTGTTCTTTGAACATCTCCGTAAACATTTCTTTAAAGAGCTGTTTAAATGTTCCTACTGTTAATGTTTGATTATCGTTCATATAAGACTCCTTATCTTCTTAGGTTTCGCATAAAATAACAAACATTTTTTGCAATGCAATGTAAAACATGGATTTCATTGAAAAAAATGGACGGGTTTCCGACCCCCCTCCGTCCAGCCATTTTTTTTGATTTCAGGTATTTAGAAAAAACTTTGAAAAAATAAAAAAAGTTCTTGACACATCTCAAAACAGGCCATTTTTTCCATTTTCAAATTTCTGGATATCGCCCTCTAAAAGCGCGTTATAAGCCCATGCTTTCGTTTTTTCTTGTTTAAAAAACTTTTGAATGAAAATTAAACATTTTTAAGTTTTTGTTTCTCTATTCATCGCCTGGGGCTTTAAAAACCTGTGGTATAGTCTTTTTAATTTAAAAGATGTCATCCTGAAGCCCGAAGGGCTGAAGGATCCCGTCGGGATTCTTCGCGCTTCGCGCTCAGAATGACGGTTTTTCACCAGAATCTAAAAGGAGGACAAAGATCATGCATACACTTAAGACAGGTTTAAACACGCTGACAGACACAGAGGTATTAAATGGTTTTTCAAAAATGGTACGGGAAGAACGAGAAAGTATTGCTAATTTAATTTTACACTTGGCGCAGATTCATCAAAGACGGCTTTATGCCCAATCTGGCCATCCATCTCTTTTTTCTTTTCTTCAAAAAGAATACCATTATTCCGGTAGCGCTGCTTTTCGGAGGATTCAAGCTGCAAAGCTCTCCCTTTACTTTCCAGAAATTATAGATTTATTCAAATCAGAAAAACTGAACCTTGTGGCAATTTGCTTAATTTATCCCCATGTAACTCCGAAGAATGGCAAAATGCTTATTCAAGCGGCTATTGGAAAAACAAAGCAAGAAATAGAATACTTTCTAGATACGCAGTTTTCCAGAATTGAAAAAACACAAGATAAGATTCGAAGATTACCTGTGATTCAAAAAAAGATCACTGTCCCTATGCCTTCTAAGGAAACCTGTCCCCCGCAAAGTCTGTCCTTCAAAGAAGCGCCTTCTAATCTGCCTAAAAAAGTTACTGCCACCGTGGCAGTGAAAGCCTCCGATCGGGTGGAATCCCATACCCAAGTCATTGAAATTCGAAGGGTGAAGTTGGAATGTGTGGTGGATGAAGCTGTGGCAAAAAAGATTGAAAGGGCAAAACAGATCTTACGCCATAAATATCCCAAAGGGAAATTGGAAGATATTTTAAATGAAGCGCTCGATCTTTTATTAGAAAAAAAAGATCCCCAAAGAAAGTTCCAAAGAATGGCACAGAAAGCCGAGGCAAAAACAAAGGGAGAGACAATTGAAAATAAGGGCGCTGCTTATCGTTCCAATCTGCCCAAACCCAAGCCCTTTAAAACAAATCCCCGCTATCTTTCTACAGCCCTCAAAAAAGAGGTTTGGCTGAGAGACCAAGGCATGTGTACCTATGTTGGGAAAAATGGGAAAGCCTGCACCGAGCAAGCAGGACTTCACTACGATCACATCCATCCGTTTGCTTTAGGGGGACAGACAACGCCAGAAAATATCAGGCTTCTATGTCAAAGCCACAACCTCTACCGAGCTCAACAAACGTTTCAGAAAATGCAGCTGTAGCTGCACATTGCGAAAAAAGAATCTACATCATATAAAACGGTATGAATCTCTTAGCCATTGTAGGCCCTACAGCAAGTGGGAAGACAAATATTTCCCTCGCTGTTGCGCAAAAATTGAATGCCGAAATTGTGTGTGTGGATTCCATGTTGGTGTATCGGGAATTTAATGTGGGAACTGCCAAGCCGACTTTACCGCAAAGAACTTTGGTGCCGCATCATGTGATCGACGTCATCCATGCCGAAGATACGTTTAGCGCTTTTGATTTTTGTCAGCAGGCGACAAAAGCCATTCAAGATATTCAGAGCCGAGGCAAGATTCCGCTTTTGGTGGGCGGCACGGGATTTTACTTAAAAGCCCTGGAAACAGGAATGGTGAAGGTGCCAGACGTTCCGAAACAGATTCGAGCGGAGCTTGAAGCCCAAGTTCAAGACGAAAAAGAAAGAGAGGCCTTGTATGCAGAGTTTCAAACCATCGATCCCGAACTGTCCCAAAAAGTTCCTATTCAAAATACCTATCGTCTTATTCGGGCGATGGAAGTGTATCGGGCAAGTGGTATTCCTTTTTCAAAATTTTTAAATCAAGCGCCCCAAACACCAAAATTTAAAATTCAAAAAATAGGTTTAGAAGTTTCAAAAGAACATCTTTTAAAAAATATTGAACAGAGAACCTCCAATATGATTTCTGAGGGACTTTTAGATGAAGTTTCTGAGCTTGTAAAAAAATACCCCTCTCACTTAAAACCCATGAAAAGTGTGGGATACAAAGAAGCGATCTTACATTTACAAGGTAAAATGCCCCTGGTAGAAATGAAAGAACGTATTGGGTTTTCTACATGGCAATTGGCCAAGCGACAATTAACCTGGTTTCGAAGGGACGCTCAGATTCAATGGATCGGGGGGCAAGATGCAGCTTTGGTCGACAAAATTCAGGCATTTTGTTAAAGTTCTTATATGAAGAGCATGACAGGATTTGGAAGGCAGGAATGCGATATCAAGGGGCATCGCCTTCAAATAGAACTGAAAACCCTGAATAATCGTTTTTTAGATTTAAAATATCGATCTTCTTCGGAATACACTCTTTTTGAATCCAGCTTTTCAAAGGACCTGAAAAAAATATTTCACCGCGGATTTGTAGAACTGAGTATTTTTCGAGATAAGCAGTCCAAACAAACTGCGACGCGCATTGCATTGGACGAAGACCTTTTAAAAGCCTATCTCCAATCGATTCAAAAAGCGAAAAAAAAATTCGCTTTAGAAGGGAAAGTTCAAGTTTCAGATCTTTTGGGGCAACCCCAATTTTTTAAAACCACGAGCGAAGAGCGTGCACAGGCACTTTCATATGACGTTTTGTGGCGTGCGGTTGGCCAATGTGCGCAAAAAGTTTTAAAAATGCGAGCAAAAGAAGGGCAAGCGCTTCAAAAAAATTTAATGAGTCTTTTAGAGGGGTTACAAAATGAAGTTCAAGTTTTACTCAAACAATCGAAAGCATTGTCTGAGGTTTACGAAAAACGTCTGAAAACGCGTATTCAAGAATACCTGGGAGATCAAAAATTAGATGTGGCGAGACTCCACGAAGAAGTGGCCTATTTGGTGAGTCGATCTGACATTTCAGAAGAGTTGGTGCGTTTAAGCAGTCATTTTGATCAATTTAAACACACGCTGGTAACCCCTGGGCCGATTGGCAAGACCTTAGAGTTTTTAACGCAAGAACTGAATCGAGAGATCAATACTATTGGATCAAAAGTTCAAGAATCCAATGTGACGCAGTGTGTGGTTACCTGTAAAAGCCTTTTAGAAAAAATACGAGAGCAAATTCAAAATGTCGAGTAAGGGAAAATTATTTATTATTTCTGCACCCTCGGGCGCGGGAAAAACAACTTTATGTCAAAAGGTTTTAAAACAGGTTAAAGACATTCAGGCTTCTATTTCGTATACCACGCGTCCTCCCAGACCCAATGAAATACAAGGTAAAGATTATTTTTTTGTAACAGAAACGCAATTTGAACACATGGAAGAAAATGGCGATTTTATTGAGGCGGCCAATGTCCATGGGGCATTGTATGGGCAGTCTAAAAGATTTATTGAGTCTACACTTTCAAAAGGCATTCATGTCTTGGCCAACGTGGATATCCAAGGCGCCAAAACATTAAAAAAAAAATTTCCAGATGCTGTGACGATCTTTATTCACCCGCCATCCTTTGAAGAACTTAAAAAAAGATTGGTCGACCGAAAGAGCGATACGCAAGAGACCATCTCCAAGCGTTTAAAAATTGCCGAATTGGAATTAAAAGAAGCGTCGCACTATGAATTTGAAATTGTAAACGATGATTTAGAGCGCGCTGTAAATGATTTGATCAAGATTATTGGTATTCATGCAGGTGATTCAAAAAAATAAAAAACATGCATAAGGGTTTTGAAGACTTAAAACATGCCATCCAAAGTTACTATCCAGATGCCGATTTAACACTGGTTCAAAAAGCCTTAGATTTTTCCTCAAGGGTACATACGGGACAAAAAAGAGCTTCGGGGGAGCCCTATATTGAGCATCCCATTGAAGTGGCTCTCATTTTATGTAGGCTGCACATGGATATGGCTTCTATTATTGCTGCCATTTTGCACGATACCATTGAAGATACCCAGGCAACCTTTGAAATGGTTGAAAAAGAGTTTGGAAAGCAAATTGCGGAGCTTGTCGATGGTGTTACAAAACTTTCTAAAATTAAATTTAAAGACATTCATGAAAAACAAGCCTCTAACTTTCGAAAAATGATTTTGGCTATGGCGAAAGACATGCGTGTGATGCTCATCAAGCTTGCCGATCGAACGCACAATATGCGTACGCTTTCGCACCTCCCTCCCAAAAAGCAAACGCGCATTTCACAAGAAACCTTGGATATTTATGCGCAAATTGCAAACAGGCTCGGGATTGGATGGATGAAAATGGAGCTTGAGGATTTGTCGCTCAAGTATTTAAATCCAGAAGCCTACCAGAAAATTTCTAAAAAAATTAAGCAAACGCGGATGGATCGGCAAGATAAAATTGAACGAACCTTGCAAGTGATTCGTGAAAAATTAGAAAAAAATGACATGAAAAATTTTGAAGTCGCCGGGCGTCCAAAGCATATTTATAGTATCTTTAAAAAAATGGAAGCCAGGAATTTGGAATTTGAACAAATTTACGATGTGATTGCCTTTCGCATTATCGTCAATTCGCTTTCTGAATGCTATGAAGCTTTGGGTATCATTCACTCTGTTTGGAAGCCTGTCCCCGGACGGTTTAAAGATTTTATTGCCATGCCCAAGGCAAACTCTTATCAGTCGCTCCATACGACAGTCATTGGTCCGGATGGAGATCGAATTGAAATTCAAATTCGAACACAAGAAATGAATCAAATTTCAGAAGAAGGGATTGCCGCCCATTGGGAATATAAGTCGGGCGGTGTGAGTCAAAAGGACTACGCGCGGTTTACGTGGCTTCGGCAGCTTTTGGAATGGCAAAAAGACATGCCGGATTCCTCGGAATTTTTAGACACCATGAAATTGGGCTTGATGCCAGGCGATGTCTACGTGTTTACGCCCACTGGCGAAGTGATTGAGCTTTCAGAAGGATCCACGCCTGTGGATTTTGCCTATACGATTCATACAGATGTGGGGCACCGGTGCATGGGTGCCAAAGTGAATGGGAAAATTGTGCCACTTCGTTATAAATTAAAAAGCGGAGATGCCGTTGAAATTTTAACGGGGAATGAAAAACGTCCCAATAAACAGTGGCTCACTTTTGTTAATACATCTCGAGCCAAGGCCAAAATTCGTGGTTTTATTCGTGGGCAAGAAAGAGAGCGCGGCATTGAACTGGGCAAAGCCATTTGCGACCGGGCGTTTAAAAAACAAAAACTTAATTTCACAAAGCTTTTAAAAACGGAAGCCTTTGAAAAAGGTGCAAAAGATATTGGGTATAAAGATGTTGGGGGGCTTTTGGCGGCTGTGGGATATGGGTTGGTTCATCCCAATCAAATTCTTCAAAAACTCATGCCAGAACAACCTTTGGAAAAAATAGAGGAACAACCATCCATTTTGGGGCGTATTTTTAAACAAGCTGCCCGGAAATCTAAGGCAAAAAGCGCCATTAAAATTAAAGGGGAAGAAGATGTTTTGGTTCGCTTTGCCAATTGTTGCAATCCTTTGCCGGGAGATCCCATTGTGGGGTTTGTGACACGGGGCAGAGGGGTATCGGTCCACCAGGCGGATTGCCAAAAAATGCTGGCCAGTGATCCCGATCGAAAAATTGATGTGGAGTGGGATTTAGAAGAAAAAAGCGTAAAACATCATATCCGTCTGAAGGTCGTCTGTCGGGATGAAGCAGGACTTTTGGTGGAAATGAGTAAAATCTTTACAACCCGGAACATTAATATTTCTCAAGCACAAATTAAAACCACACGCGATAAAAAGGCGATTTGTATTTTTGAAGTCGAGCTTTTGGATTTAGAACAATTACAAATGGTGATGAAGGCGATGCAAAGTATTGATGGCGTGATTTCAATTGAGAGGACCTAAATGAAGAAATTTTTTATCTCCCTTTCTTCCCTTTTCATTTTTATTTTTTTAATTTCTTTTTTACGGTTTTCAAAAGGGTTTTATAAAATTAGAAGTCAAAAAATATCCCATGCCGGCGCCATTGTGGCTTTAACAGGGGGAAAAGGGCGGCTTCTAACGGCGCTTAAGCTTTTAGAGACAACACAAATTAAACTGCTTTATATTGCAGGCGTTGAAGAAAATGTAAGTTTAGAAGCCATTTTTGGAAGTGGCACTATTCAAAAGACCCATCGCAATCAAATTGTTTTAGAAAAAATTTCAAAAAGTACGTATCAAAATGCACTTTATGCAAGAACCTATTGCATCGAGCATGGAATTGACGCCATTGTTTTGGTGACGTCTACCTATCATATGCAGCGTGCCCTTTATATTTTTGAATCTATTTTTCCTGAAAATATTGAAGTGATTCCGTACCCTATTGAAACAGATAACTTTAATTTAGACGATTGGTGGGTAAGTCCGATCGGATTAAAATTGGCCCTATCTGAATATATAAAATATCTTTGGTATCGAGGGATGCGCTTGGGAAATCGGTCATCATGAAGCCCAAACTTATTTTACATGGGGGCGCTGGAAGTCGAAAAGGGACCCAAATAGGAAAAGCCTTCATTAAAAATATCTATCTTCAAGCTGAAGCTTATTTAAAAGCGCATTCTGCTTTAGAAACAGTTATTTATGCCGTTTCTCTTTTAGAAGATTGCGAGTATTTTAATGCAGGCACAGGTTCAAAGTTGCAACAAGATGGGAAGGCCAGAATGAGTGCATCGGTCATGGATGGGCGTCTTCAAAAATTTGCAGCGGTGATCAATATTGAAAATGTCAAAAATCCTGTGCAGGTGGCTAGACTTCTTTTAGAAGAAAAAGATCATGTGCTGTGTGGAAACTTTGCAACCCATTATGCCAGAAAAAAAGGATTCGACTTTTATGACCCTGTAACCCTACGCCAACAAAAAATCTGGCGAAAAAAGTTTAATGTTTCAGTATATGGCACCGTGGGGGCCGTTGCGCTAGATGCAAACGGAAATTTAGCAGTGGCAACCTCTACCGGGGGAAGAGGGCATGAGCTTCCAGGCAGGGTGAGCGATTCTGCAATGCCGTGTGGGAATTACGCAAATGCCGATGCAGCTGTTTCCTGTACCGGGATTGGAGAGCAAATTATCCATGAAAGCTTGGCCTCTAAAATTGTGATTCGTGTCACAGATGGGGCATCTTTAAAACAAGCCTTTCAAAAAAGTTTTAAGACCGTCAGAGACAAAAAATATGAAATCGGGGCAATTGGAATTTCAAAAAAGGGAGATATTGTTTGTGATACAACAACAACCCATTTAAGTGCGGCCTATCGGTCTTCTAAGCAGAAACTTCTTATTCAGTAAGCAAGATTCTATTCGATGATTAATCATTTAAAATATAATTTTTCGCAGCTCGGTGCTTGACTGCAATTTATAAGATTTTCTTGAATGAAAGTTCGATACTCAAATGAAGGGATAAAGCCTGTTGTTCCACAGAGAAAAATACATGCACCATATTCTTTTGATTCGTTGTTAGAAGCATCTACGCCAATGATTCGAATGAACTTTGTTTGATAGCCCTGATAAGCTGTCATTGTGCTTCTACATCCAGGCACTTGAAAGGTGATACTATTTTCACTCTTTTTTGTTGTTCCTTTTGGAATGATCTCATTTCTTTCTGGTTTTGAGCCATCTTCGGTATAAAATAAGGTAGCATTTTCATTGACTGCGGTGAGTGTAATGGGAACAATCTCTCGAGCTGCACCATGGAAAGTGCGCTGGCTTGTGTTCGGTGTAAAATAACCACTCATTCCACACAGATTGCCACCATCGGTGTGAGATAAAAGGATGGGTGGTTTTCCATCTAAGTGATATTGAAAGTGTTGGATTGCAGACGGAAATCCCTTGCTGTCATAAGCACGCATGTAAATATCAATTGTAACGGGATCCATTTCAGTTTTAGGACGTTCTAAAACCAATGTTTGTCCTTGTATTTGGGAAGATTGTTTTGTTGGGGTAAGCTGTGTATTGGGGCTTTGATCATTTCGATTCACTGCATAATAGACATTTGTATTTAAGTCATGTTGGACTGAAAGACTGAGCTGCGTATTTGAAATTGTAGGTATAAATTTATAGGGTTGTGTGCTCGTTCCATGGGGGGTGACTTGAAATTGAGGGGGCGCTTGATTCACTTCCATTGTACTTTCAATATTAAGGGCTCGATCAACGGCAATCATGTGAAGAGGGAGGGACGGATTTGGATAAAAATCGAATCCCATACTTTCTACATAGGGCACTCTGGGATGGCTTAACCCAGTTCCAAATTGTGTATAAAATTCAAAATCAGGACTTATGGTTGTGATGACAAGATGGGCTTTACCATCGTTTGCAATGCTTTGGATTTCATAATTAATGCCGGGACCAGCACCAACCAATTCAAATGTTTCTTGAATGATGGGGCCAGGTTTTCCAAGCGCGTCATATCCAATGGCGCGAAGAGTTACCGATTTTCTTTTGCCAGTTTCTACGTTTAAAGGAATGGGATTACTATATTTTTGTTCTGTATCGTCTGGTGTTTTGGAAGAATCGTTTTCGGTGTAATATACGTCTTGAATAAAATTTTCTTTTTGGATGGAAACAGTTAAATCTTTATCAGATCGAAGTGCTAAAAAATCAAACGAAATCCCCGCATTTGTTTTTTCAATTCCATAGGTATAGGTTTTACTGTCTTTTACATCATTTTTAAGGGCCATGACTTTAAGCTGTGTTGCAAAGGAAAGATTTAGAGCTGTGTTGGGTGTATACAAAAAGTCTTCTGAAGCTTTGAGTTCTTGGTTTGGATCGAGCGTATAATAAATTTTTGCATCTTGTGGGTTTGAAAATAAGAACACATTTACATTTGAAAAATAAGTTGCAGAG
>Ga0155199_1011_pt1 | contig 11159 bp, 8 predicted proteins | sample RifCSPhighO2_02_FD_106167 | JGI IMG/M metagenome (GOLD analysis project Ga0155199, IMG submission 106167) | Deltaproteobacteria bacterium RIFCSPHIGHO2_02_FULL_40_11
CATACAACGAGATCATGGCGGAGCTGATGATGAATTCCGGGCAATTGGATCAATTGGATGATCTTCAAAAAATGCAACTCATGATGGATATTCGAGATGGTTTGGTGAATCCAGATGTCGTTGAAAAAGTGTTCTTTGATTTAGATGTGCAAGAATCTAAGCTGGATACTTCGATGAAAGCCTTAAAAGCATCGCATCGAAGACTTTTAAGTCAAATCAAGCGGGCTGAGCGTTTAAATAAGACAGAGCTTGTTGAAAAACTTAAAAAACAAGCTGAAACAAATGATATGAAATACTTTGTCTTAGAGCGCGTTCAAAAGCATTTTACAAGCGCGACTTCTGACATCAAAAAGAAAATGAAAAAGCGCGAGCGTCAGACATCTACTTCGTTATTCCCATCGACAAGCGCAGATGCTCAAACGTGTCAGGCGTTGGCGCAAATGGGCATTGACCCTCGAAGTTTAGGAATGTCTTGTGGCACGGTTGAAATTCCAGGGACAGGTATTCACTTTGGGCTTCGCACGACACCGTTTGGTGGAGTGACAGGACAGGTCGATGTGAATACGCCGGATTACCAATGGGGATTTTCGGGCGGCACCCAGGGCAATAATATCCCAGAGTGGTTGATGTATCCAGGCATGGGTGGTTATCCAGGTGCGGGTGGGTTCCAAGGCGGCCATGGGTTTTATGATCCCAGAGGTGCGGCACAAAGTCCGTACTGGGATCCCAGAACGGGTGTGATGAGCGGATACGGCGCTTATCCACGGTAGTAAAAAGTTTTGTCATCCCCCGGCTTGACCGGGGGATCTTAAAATGTACGTTGTGTGTTGAATCTGGTCTGATCTTTATTTCGAATTCAAGTTGAAGCTGAAAACAAAGAAGAAGAGGTACGTGTATGTTGAAACATATTGTTTTTGGATTTGTGTTTATGGTGTCTGTTGGTGTGTGGGCCAATTCTCCAGCAGAGCCATCCACGGCTCGGCGTTTGAATTATGACTCTGTGCCTTATGCGTATCAAGATAACGCCTCTTTTAATCCCATCGACCAAATTTTTACAATTCAAAATCATACTATTCCAAATGCACGCAAGACATATGAAACTCGTCGAAAACAATGGGAACGAAGAAAAAAAGAATTAGATCGAGAAATCAAAGACAATGAACGCTTAGTCAGGACAGCTTCGACCCCAGAATTAGAACAACAGTTTTTACGGGCTGTGCAAGAAGCCAGAAAAGTGTTTGCGCAGGAAGAGGCCACGGCAACACGTGCACTTTCAACGATGCAAAGCAAAATTCGGGGTGCAGAGGTGGAATTGAAAGAGGTTCGGGATCAGCATCGTCGAATTTCTCACATGGCTCCCCGACTTATAGAAGATGCATCTGCGCTTAGTCATCAACATATGATGCAAAGCGTTGGAGATTTAATTGCACGTAAAGATTTTCCGATGACAGATGAATTTGTAGAAGGTTTAAGCCAAGGACGTGTGGAAGACTCTGGGAAGCCTGAAATAGAGCATGTACAAAACCAATTTCAAGAAGACCAAGCTGCCATGGGTGAGCTTCAAATGTTAGCACAATCTTTGACGTGGTTAGAAGAAATGGATTTAGAAAATATTGGAGATAAGAAAAATCTTCGTCAAATTGAAGAATTTCAAAAATTAGAATTTGTTAAAGAGAGTGATCCATTATTTAATTCCCTTTCTTCTTTAAAAATTAATGTGCTAACAGCGCGTGGTGCAACGGGGACAGAACATCAAAATCGTGAAAACTTGCCTCAAGATTTTTCAAACAGTTATCAAGGGGCTTTCACTGCGTTTGGCGATGCGTTGGGAAAAAAACAAAATGTAATTCAAAGCAGGGTTACTGCAATTGATGCTCAAATTGAAAGTGCAAGAAAGGAGATGGATGCGGAGCCTGAAAATGTAGACTTGCAGGAAAGTCGGGAGCAACTTATTTCTCAGTTGGAGCGCAGGCGTGAGCCTTTGACGCTTGCCCTTCTGGCTGGAAAAACCCAACCCGATGGTTTTGAAGGACATTTGGCCGAAAACTATGGTTGGAGTGATGAAAATCCACCGAATCGAAATGAACAAGATAAAACAATTCATACTGGCGTACATGCCTTGGCGCAGCGTCGTAAAGAAGGTAGATCGCAGGAGGAAATTGATCGCCTCCATGCAGCGATTGGAGAGACACCTTTGGTTGCCGAAGACGACCCGAGTTCCAGAAAAGAAGGCTGGTGTTTTGGATGTGCTTTGGGTACGGCTTGGGATGTTACAAAGGGCGCAGGCGGTGCACTGTGGACAGGCACTAAAGCTGTCGGCTCTGCCATTGGCGGTGTTGCAAGTTTCTTTTCTGAAAATGCGGAAGTTTTAAAGCAAAGTATGTTTGCGGTTTTGTCGGCGGCGGCGCAGCATCAGTACATGCGTCATGGCAGTAAAAATGAAAATACACAAGTTTATCGAGCGCTGGCCATTACGCTGGGGCTCGATATGGGCTTTAAAGGGCAAATGCCTCGGTCTATGGTGAATAACGTAGATCCTCTGGAACCCTATAAAAGACAACCTGTGAGTTTTCAAGATTTAATGGCAAGCCAAGATCAGGTTCTAGCGAGTGTTCTCACCATTGGCGGCAATCCTGCTTTGGGTTCTCGGTTCCCAAATAGCATCAACGATCGCCTCCAAAGCGTGGTTCAAGCCGGTGCGCCCTCTCCCTTTCCGCAAGGCGTAGGTCAATCTTTTAATGGCATTGTAGATCCCAACTTTCGTAACTTTGCGGGCCAAGCCTATAATGGGTATCCCCCGCAGGCCAATTTAAATGTGGGCGGAGCTTTTTTAAATCCAGCCTTTGGGGCGGGTAATCCTTTCGCCAATGGCAGTGGCCTTGGTGCTTTAAATTTTAATACTGTGGGGCCTGGCCAAACGCAGCGGTCTTTGGGAAATCTTTTGGCTTCCACACAAGTGCAGCGTCAGGGCATTCAAAATTTTAGACAAGAACTGAATACTGTAAATCCACCCAATAACTCTTTAAAAAGTTTAATCGATCACGCAGGGGGCTTGGGTGTTCAAAATACGTTTTTAAGAGCCAATCAGACAGCGTTGCAATCCGCCCTGGAACAAAGCAATGCCAGTTTTATTAATAATCAACTCATTGCACAACATAGCCGTCTCAATGCAGAGTACAAAAAACTTTCCCAGTTAAATGTTGCCATTTTTGATGCCTCCCAACAATTTCGCTTGGCAGATATACGCATTCAAAATGATGAAGATGGGCTCATGATTGGCCCCCCTCGCGATTGGTCCAAAAATTTTGGCGCCAGAAATCAAACCCTCATGAACCTCATTGAGCTTCGAGACAAAAGAGCTCAAATTTTAGAAACGATTGCGCTCATTAAATTTAATCCTGCGTTTTATGAACGCTTGCTCGCGCAAGAACCGCAAATTCCGCAGTTAAAAGATCAAAACATGCCAGAACAAGAAGCAGAGCCTTTTACGTTTTTTTGGATTCCAAAAGCCTATGCGGAAGAAACTCAAAATGAACCCCGATTGGTTGCCAACTGGCGGGAATTGGTGGAAGCAGAACTCAAGCGTACAGGAGAAAAGTTAAATCAAACCCAAAAAAAGCTTCAAGCGGTTTCACCCAAACTTAGGGAAATGGTGGATCTGGAGCCAAAAGGCGTGCATGAAGTGAATTTGGCTGTCGTAGAAGCAGAAATGATGAACATGAAATCGCTGGCGCATCAAACACAGCAAAATACGATTCGTGTTCAAAAAGCGTTGGAGGAAATCCAGGGAAGCTCTCGCCTGGAGACTGCTCAAAAAGAAGAGCTTACGCAAAAACTAAAAGGATACCAGTTCCTCTTGACAGAGCTCGAAAAAGAAGCTTCAGTGTGTGCCAATGAATTGCGGTTGGTTGAAAAACTTCAAAAAGAAAAAGTGGAACGCTATGAGCTTTTTCATCACTATAGGAAAAAAGGCGAAACAGTCTTAGAAGAACTTGCACAGTTATGAGTGAAGAAAAATTTAAACCTGTCACCTTAGAAGACATCCAAAAAGCAAAAGAAAATATTCGGGGTTCTGCCATTGTAACGCCGCTTAAAAAGTCCAATTATTTTTCAGAAGTATTTAAAAAGAATATATTTTTGAAAATGGAAAATCTTCAAAACACAGGGGCTTTTAAAATTCGCGGTGCTAGAAATAAACTTTTGTCTTTAACGGAAGCAGAAAAGAAAAAAGGTGTGATTACAGCTTCCGCCGGAAACCATGCTCAGGGCGTGGCTTACCAGGCAACACAGCTTGGAATTTCTTCTACGGTTGTGATGTCGGAAAACACACCCATGGCAAAAGTTTTGGCGACGCGGGGGTATGGTGCGAAGGTGGTCTTGAAAGGCAGTAACTATGATGACGCGTATCAAGAAGCGCTTCGCATTCAAAAAGAAAAAGGGTTGGTTTTTGTCCATGGCTACGCAGATCCTTATATTGTTGCCGGACAAGGCACGATTGGGCTTGAAATTTTAGAACAATGCCCCGAAGTGGAAGCCGTTGTGGTGCCGATTGGAGGCGGTGGGTTGATTTCTGGGATTTCTACCGCCATTAAATCCTTAAAGCCCAACGTAAAAATCATTGGGGTACAAGCAGCCGGGGCGGCCAGCATGGCTGAATCTTTAAACAAGGGGCAACCCATTACGTTAAAAAATACGTACACCATGGCAGAAGGTATTTTTGTCAATCAAACCAGTCCCTATACGTTTTCCATGATTCAAAAAAATGTAGATCAAATTTTAACCGTTACAGACGACGAAATTGCAGGCGCCATTTTACAACTTTTAGAAAAAGCAAAAATTTTGGTGGAAGGGGCAGGGGCCACAACACTTGCCACACTTTTAACTGGAAAACTTGCCATTCCCGAAAAAAATATTTGCTTTGTTTTAAGCGGCGGAAACCTGGATGTCACAACGCTATCTCATGTTTTAGAGCGTGGGATGGTCACAGAAGGCCGTATGGTGAAACTTTCTGTAACGATTAACGACAAACCCGGGGCTTTGCATCAACTTACAAAAATACTTTCAGAAATTCAGGCCAATATTATGCAAGTCAGCCACGACCGCACCACTCAAGGCGTTCAATTTGGAAAAACCCGCGTGGATTTAACATTAGAAACCAAAGGGGCAGACCATATTGAAGAAATTTTATCTTCGCTTCAAAAAGCAGGATATTTTGTTGAAACTTTTCTAAATTCTCGCTAGAGCTAAAGTCATGTCCAAAGAAATTGTTTTACTTCCTGGAAAAAGAACCCCGTTTGGTGCTTTTGGCGGAACGCTCAAAGATCTTTCGGCAAACGATTTGGGTGTGGAAGCGTCAAAAGCCGCACTCAAAGCTGCAAACGTCGATCCCAAAGACATTGATCATGTGATTTTTGGAAATGTGGCGCAAACGTCTGAAGATGCCCCTTATTTGGCGCGGCATGTGGGGTTAATATCTGGGGTGCCGATTGCGAGCCCTGCTTATACGGTAAATCGCCTCTGTGGATCTGGGTTTCAAGCCATTGTCAATGCCGCAGAAGAAATTTTATGTGGAGAAGCAAAGCTTATCTTAGCCGGCGGTACAGAAAACATGTCTCAAGCGCCGTATGTGGTGAAAAATGCAAGATGGGGAATTCGCATGGGGCATGGTGAGCTTCAAGATTATTTATGGGCTGCGCTTACGGATAAATACACTGGGCTTTCCATGGCCATTAGTACCGAAGGGTTGGCGAAAGAAAAAGGAATTTCGAGGCAAGCTTCCGATGAATTCGCCCTTCGAAGTCAAATGGCTTACAAAGCTGCATTTGAAAAAGGGATTTTTAAAGAAGAAATTGTATCTATAGAAGTAAAAGGTCGCAAAGGCGACAGTCTCAAAATTGAAAGCGATGAACACCCACGTCCCAAAACAACGTTGGAAGACCTGGCCCATTTAAAACCTTATTTTAAAGAAGACGGCGTTGTCACGGCCGGTTCTGCAAGTGGCATTACAGATGGGGCAGCTGCATGTGTGGTCACAACGATGGATCTTGCAAAAGAAAAAGGATTAAAGCCCATAGGAAAACTCCTAGGGTGGGGTGTTTCTGGATGTGAGCCAAAACACATGGGCATTGGGCCTGCGCTTGCCATTCCCAAAGCTTTAAAGCGCGTAGGACTTACTTTAAAAGATATCGACCTCATTGAAATCAATGAAGCTTTCAGTGCGCAATACTTGGCGTGCGAAAAAGAGTTAGGCTTGGATCGTTCTAAAGTGAATGTGAATGGGGGCGCTATTTCCATTGGGCATCCTTTGGGGGCTTCGGGTGCCAGAATTTCTAATCATCTTCTCTATGAACTTCGTCGTCGGGGTAAAAAATATGGCGTGGGCTCTGCCTGTATCGGCGGTGGCATGGGCATTGCCCTCGTGTTCGAAGCGATCCTCGCATAAATAGCTTCCTACTGCGTTGTCGCTCATTCAAGCGCTCAATGTACTATTAAGTACACCTCGCGCTTTCATTCGCTGCCGCCTTGTAGGAAACTATTTCTGCGAGTCTCTTAGAGAAGAGGGGTTTCGTGGTATTCCCCAAAAACAGATCTTAGGGCGTCTGAAATTTCGCCGAGCGTTGCTTTGTTTTCAACAGCCTCTAAAATTTTGGGGATCAAATTTTCCTTCGGGGTTTGAGCTACCTTTTGAATGTCTTCTAAAACTTTTTTAACTTTTTGGGCACTTCGGTGCTTTTTAAATTTATGTAATCTTTGAATTTGTTCTTTTTCCAGTTTGGGGTCAATTTTTAAAATGGAGATCCTTCGGGCTTTGCCCTCAGGATGACGGGACATCTTCTCTTGATAAGCATTGACGCCCACAATTAATTTTTCTTTCTTTTCAACTTGTTTTTGAAACGCATAGCTTTCTTTTTGAATTTCACTTTGAATATATCCTTTTTGAATGCATGCAATCACGCCTCCCATGGATTCTATTTTTTCAATATAGTTTTTTGCTTCTGTTTCAATTTTGTCTGTTAAATCTTCAATCGCGTATGCGCCGCCGACAGGATCTACCGTATTGATTGCGCCGGTTTCATCAGCAATAATTTGTTGTGTACGCAGGGCCAGTTTCGCAGCTTCCAACGTCGGAAGCCCTAAAGCTTCATCATAACTATTGGTATGGAGCGATTGTGTTCCCCCCAAAATCGCAGCCAAAGCTTGCAAGGAAACGCGAACCACATTGTTATAGGGTTGTTGTGCAGTTAAAGAAACCCCTGCTGTTTGTGCATGAAAGCGAAGTTTTAAAGACCTCTCGTCTTTCGCTTTGAAACGTTCCTTAATTATTTTTGCCCAAAGTCGTCTTGCAGCACGAAACTTTGCAATTTCTTCTAAAAAATCATTTTGCACATTAAAAAAGAAAGAAAGTCTGGGCGCAAATTCATCGATACTGAGCCCGCTTGAAAGCGCGGCTTCAACATATGTAATGCCATTGGCGAGCGTAAAGGCTACTTCTTGGACGGCAGAAGAGCCTGCTTCTCGAATGTGGTACCCCGAAATAGAAATGGTATTCCAATTGGGAAGATGAACCTTACAAAATTTAAAAATATCTGTAATGAGACGTAAAGAAGGCTTGGGAGGGTAAATATAAGTGCCCCTAGCAATGTATTCTTTTAAAATATCATTTTGAAGGGTGCCGCGCAGATTTTTAAGGGGGACATTTTGTTTTTTGGAAATCGCCATGTAGAGCGAAAGCAAAATGGCCGCTGTTGCATTAATGGTCATGGAGGTTGATACTTCGTTTAAGGGAATTTTGTGTAACAGAACTTCCATGTCTTCTAAAGTATCAATGGCAACGCCAACTTTTCCAACTTCACCTGTAGACATCGGATGATCGGAATCGTAACCCATTTGGGTGGGTAGATCAAAAGCCACACTTAAGCCTTTTTGGCCATGTTCTAAAAGAGCATGATAGCGCTTGTTAGAATCTTTAGCCGTGCCAAACCCCGCGTATTGACGCATGGTCCAAAGCCGTCCACGATACATCGTTTCATTGATGCCGCGCGTGAAAGGATATGCGCCAGGTTGGTCTGTATTTTTCATGAGGCTTCAATCATGACGAGGTCTGTGCCTGCGTCTACGGTATCGCCAACTTTTACGTGAATGGCTGTAACGGTACCTGAAACAGGTGCTTTCAATTCATTTTCCATTTTCATGGCTTCCATAATGACAAGCCCTTGTCCTTTTTTGACTTGATCGCCAACTTCGGCAAAAATTTTAATAATTTTCCCGGGCATTTTTGCGACAATTTTTTCAATACCGGTCTGAACCCCTGAAACCGACACGGTTTTTTGATTGACCATATCAATGAGGAATAAATTGCCGCGGCTTAAAACAGCAAATTCAGTATCTTTACTCTCCACTGCGAAATCAAAAGACTTTCCATTGACCAAAAGTGTGTAGCCCCCTGTCAGGCGATCGATGACGTCGAGGTGAAAAGCTTGTTTGTTATCGATGGAAAGCAAATATCCGTGTTGGTCTTCAATAATTTTTACTTCGTGAGCGCTTCCACCAATTTTGGCATTAAAAATCATTTCTTAAAGACTCCTAAAAAAGGGGCGCAGGGCTTCCGATCGTGCCTGTTGCAGCCAGGGGGAGGTATGAAATTCTTCTTCTACAAAAGAAATCTCTTTTTTTCTTTTTTTAAAGGCATCTACAGCCGCTACAGCTAAAAGCATATCTTTTAAAGGTTGCTTGGGCTGAACCTTCGGAAACTTAAATTCTTTATCAATAAAGTGGGTATCGTACCTGCCTTGAATAAATTTCGGAATTTTAACAACTTGTCTATGGAAGATAAGCGTTGTTCGAATGCCATGGATGACAAATTCTTTTAAAACACGCGTCAATCTTTGAACCGCTTCTTCGCGGTCAAAGCCCCACACACAGAGTTTTCCAATCAAGGGGTCGTATTCCATAGGGATATTCGCGCCATGTTGTAAATAGCTATCAATGCGTACAAACGGCCCTTGTGGAATTCGATAAGAAATAATCTTCCCGGGGCAGGGTAAAAATTGATTCAAGGGGTCTTCTGCATAAATGCGACATTCAAAAGCATGTCCATATTGATTCACTTCATTTTGTTTAAAGGAAATGGGAAACCCAGATGCAATTCGAAGTTGTTCTTTCACAATATCGACGCCCGTAACCATTTCTGTAACGGGGTGTTCTACTTGAAGTCTGGTATTCATTTCCAAAAAATAAAAGTTCATTTTTTGGTCAACTAAAAATTCAAAGGTTCCTGCGTTTAGATACTTCACAGATTTGGCGGCACGCATCGCAATCTGGCACATTTTTTTTCGAAGCGCGGGCGTAATAAATGGAGACGGGCTTTCTTCAATTACTTTTTGATGACGCCTTTGAATCGAACATTCGCGCTCATAAAGATGAACAACATTTCCATGACTATCGGCTAAAATTTGAATTTCAATGTGATGTGGGTTTGCCAAATACTTTTCGATATAAATGCGCTCATCTCCAAAGGCAGATTTGGCTTCTCGGCTTGCAGCTTCAATGCTTTTTTTAAGTTCATGGGGTGTTTCAACAACACGCATGCCTTTTCCGCCGCCTCCGGCAGAGGCTTTGACCAAAAGGGGGTAGCCAATTTCTTTTGCGAGTTTTTTGGCATGCAAAAAAGAGGTTATGGGCTCTTTACTTCCAGGGACAACCGGAACCTTTGCTTTGATCATGGTTTTTCGAGATTCCACTTTGTCCCCCATGAGGCGCATGGTTTCAGCTTTTGGGCCAATAAACACAATGCCTGCTTCTTCGCAGGCATAGGCAAATTCATCATTTTCAGACAAAAATCCATAGCCTGGATGAATGGCATCCACCTGTGCCTTTTTGGCAATTTGAATTATTTTTTCAATGTTGAGGTAACTTTCTGAAGCAACGGCCGGGCCCAATAAATAAGCTTCATCTGCCAAAGAAACGTGTGCGCTCGAACGATCGGCTTCCGAATACACCGCAACGGCTTTCATATCCATTTCTTGTAAGGCGCGAATAATACGTATGGCGATTTCGCCTCGATTTGCGACCAGTACTTTTGTAAACAATTTTGCCATGAATTTTAAAGAGGGATGTTTCCGTGTTTTTTGGGAGGCATGCTTTCGCGTTTATTTTTCAACATATCAAGTGCTTGAATCAGTTTATAACGCGTGTCTTTTGGAAAAATGACTTCATCAATAAAGCCCACTTCGGCTGCTTTATACGGATTTGCAAATTTTTGACGATATTCTTCAATGAGCTCTTGTCTTCTTTTTTCGGGATCTAAGGCTTTTGTAATTTCACCTTTAAAAATAATATTCACAGCGCCCTCGGGTCCCATCACCGCAATTTCTGCCGAAGGATAGGCAAAATTCATATCTGCTCTTAAATGTTTCGAGGCCATGACGTCGTAAGCCCCACCATAGGCCTTTCGGGTGATAAGTGTAATCTTCGGAACCGTTGCTTCTGCATAGGCAAATAAAAGTTTGGCGCCATGTCGAATAATGCCACCATATTCTTGTTCCGTTCCCGGTAAAAATCCAGGGACATCTACGAGCGTAATCAGGGGAATATTAAAGGCATCACAAAAACGAACAAATCGGGCACTTTTTACAGAGGCATCGATGTTTAAACATCCTGCCAAAACATCGGGTTGGTTGGCAACAATGCCCACTGTTTTTCCATTCATTCGGGCAAAGCCAACGACGATATTCGTAGCATAATTTTGGTGGATTTCAAAAAATTTGCCGTTATCAATAATACTTTGAATAATTTGTTTTACGTCATACGGTTTTTTGGGATTATCGGGGATAATATTTTGCAGATTTTTATCTTCTCTTTTGGGATCATCTTTCGGTTTGATTCGTGGCGGATCTTCTAGATTATTAGAAGGTAAAAAACTTACCAATTCTCGAATCATTTGTAAGCAATGTCTTTCGTCTTCAGCGGCAAAATGGGCAACTCCGCTGGTTGCATTGTGGGTGTGCGCGCCTCCCAATTGTTCTTTTGTGACTTCTTCGTGGGTGACGGCTTTAATGACATCTGGTCCTGTGACAAACATGTAGCTTGTGTTTTTCACCATGAAAATAAAATCTGTAATGGCAGGCGAATACACAGCGCCCCCGGCACACGGTCCCATG
>Ga0155199_1010_pt3 | contig 10985 bp, 10 predicted proteins | sample RifCSPhighO2_02_FD_106167 | JGI IMG/M metagenome (GOLD analysis project Ga0155199, IMG submission 106167) | Deltaproteobacteria bacterium RIFCSPHIGHO2_02_FULL_40_11
ACATGAATCCAGAGCGTTCCACGAAAAAATTGCCCAAAATTCATTTGGGAGATTTATTTCATTTTGCGCGCCCCAATTTAAAACGTTTTTCAAATATGTTTCGCGCTAAAAAAATGGGAATTGCCACAGGCACCATTGAATCTTTGGTGAAAAGCTCGCTTTCTTTTGGCGGTTTTTTTACAACCGTTGGCATTGAACAATACGTTAAAAAAGCTCTCCCCACCAACACGTTTCAAGACCTGTGGGCAGATTTATTTGTGGTGGCTTCTCAGCTCGATTTCCCCAATAAATCTGTATTTTGCAAATACGAAAAAATGAATGCCCGCCCCGAACACCAGGCCATTTATGATAGTACGGTTAAAATTTCACATGCATGTGCGGCTTCCACGGCGTTACCTCCCATTTATCAGCCCTATCTTTTAAATTCCAAAAAAGAAGGAAAAAAATATTATTTTGATGGTGAAATTAAAGAAACGCTCTCTACCCATGTGGCCAAAGACATGGGCGCAGACTTGGTCATTGCCTCTTATACACATCAACCTTATCAATTGGCGCCCGAAATTGGTTCTTTGGCAGATTACGGCATTTCTCATGTCGTCATTCAAGCCATTTATCAACTCATTGAACAAAAAATTCATACCTCCAAAAGATTATGGCAAACCAAAACCATTGCCATGGATACTGTGAATCAATTTTTGATTGAAAATAATTTTGATGACACCAAGCGCAAAGAACTGTGCGATAAGCTTGCTAAAAAAATGCAGTATAACCCAGACATTCATTATATTTTTATTCATCCCCTCCCCACAGACTATGCTTTGTTTTTAAGCGATCATTTTAGCCTTTCCAAAGACTACATGATAAAAATGGTGCAATCTGGATTTAAAGCTGGCATTTATCATTTAAGAAATATCGAGTTTGTTCAATGAAAGTTGCACTTGCACAAATAAATCCCACCATTGGGGCGTTTGAAAGCAATTCCAAAAAGATTTTAGATTTTATTTCGAAAGCCAAAAACATGAAGGCAGACTTGGTTGTTTTTCCAGAACTCTCGCTTGTGGGATATCCGCCTTTAGATCTTTTGGATAAAGATCATTTTGCCCTGGATAATTTAAAATATTTAAAAAAACTTGTCCCACACATTAAAAATATTTCAGCCATTATTGGGTATATTGAAAAAAATCCTCAAAAAAAGGGAAAAGAATTTTTTAATGCCGCGGCACTCATTACAAATGGTAAAATCGTCTCAAAACATTATAAGTCCCTTTTACCCAGCTACGATGTTTTTGATGAAACGCGCCACTTTGAACCCTCTAAAAATGTAAAGATGACTCGGTGTGGCGCCATGAAGCTTGCCATTTCCATTTGTGAAGACATGTGGACCGACAAAAAATTTTGGAAGCGAAGATTATACGAATTTGATCCGCTTGCAAAAATGCTTCAAAAACAAAAAAATGCCCACATTATTAATATTTCCGCCTCCCCTTATTCTTTCGGAAAATTAAAGTTTCGCCATGAACTTTTAAAATCCATTGCAAAAAAATATAAGTCGATTTCAATTTACGTCAATCAAGTGGGCGCCAACGATGAATTGATTTTTGATGGCGGCAGTTTTGTTTTGGATGAAAAGGGAACGGTCATTGCGCAATGTAAAGATTTTGAAGAAGATTTAATTGTGGTCGATTTAGACAAAAAAGAGGGTCCCATTCATGAACTTCCTGAAACAGAAATAGAAGCCGTCACCCATGCCTTAACGCTTGGCATTCAAGACTACACAAAAAAATGTGGCTTTCAAAAAGTAATCATTGGTTTAAGTGGCGGCATTGATTCCGCGGTGGTTGCAACCTTGGCGGTACGTGCGTTGGGGGCTCAAAATGTTTTAGGTGTGCTTTTACCTTCAGAATTTTCTTCGGAGGCATCGCTCAAAGACGCAAATTTACTTTCTCAAAATTTAAAGATCACAACCCACACGCTGCCCATCCAAGACCTTTATCACTCTTATTTAAATAAATTATCTGGAATTTTTAAAAATGCCCAAATCACAAAAACAGAAGAAAATTTACAAGCGCGTATTCGTGGCACCCTCCTCATGGCGCTTTCCAATCAAACAGGCGCCATGGTTTTAAGCACTGGCAATAAATCGGAATTGGCAGTGGGGTACTGCACGTTGTATGGAGATATGTCTGGCGGACTCAATGTTTTAAGCGATGTTCCAAAGACTTTGGTGTATGAAATTGCGCGTTTTTTAAATCAAGAAAAAAACTGTATCCCCAAAAACATTCTTCAAAAATCACCCTCGGCGGAACTCAAGCCTCATCAAAAAGACCAAGATACGTTACCTGCTTATTCAGATTTAGATCAACTGATTAAAGCCTATGTGGAAGAGCATCGGTCTATCCAAGAAATGAAAAAAATGGGACTTTCTGAAACCATGATTCAAAATACCATTGGCATGATCGACTTCAATGAATACAAAAGACGTCAAGCACCTCCGGGGCTTCGAATTTCTTCAAAAGCATTTGGCATGGGGCGACGTTTACCGATTGCACAAAAATATACAGAATTAAAGGAGTCATCTTGAAAGAAAAAAAATACCTATTATGGGGCGTGGTTTTTGTTTTACTGGGAAGTGGTTTTTATTTTGGGAAATGTTTTCTTTTTAAACCGAAAGTTAAAAATATTATCCTCATGATTGGAGATGGCATGGGCCCCCAGCAAATTGCGCTTGCCATGCAATACGCTAAGCAAGCCCCCCATAGCACTGTTTCTGACCGCACTCTAAATTTAGAAAAACTGTCGAAAGATTCGTACGTCGGGCTCATGACAACCTATACTTACGAAAACCTGGTAACAGATTCCGCAGCTTCCGCCACACAACTTTCAACAGGGAAAATGTCGCGATCTGAAATCATTGGCATTGATTTCGAAGGTAATCCACAAGAAGTTTTGGTGGAAAAAGCAAAAAAAATAAAGATGGCAACAGGGCTTGTTACCAATACGCGTGTCACCCATGCCACCCCTGCTGCATTTGCGGCACACGTCCAACATCGCGGCATGGAAAATGATATTGCCACGCAACTTTTGGAACTTCAGCCGGATATCATGTTGGGCGGAGGGCTGAGACATTTTCTGCCGCAAAGCTTAGAAGGATTTGAAGAAGACATGCCGTCGCACCTTCGTTTGAAGTCAAAAAGAAAAGACGATCTCAATCTTTTAAAACAAGCAAAATCACTCGGCTATGACCTTACGTTTTCAAAACAAGATTTACAGGCATCCACGTCCAATAAAATTCTAGGGTTATTTGCGACAAGCGAACATCCCGATGCCATTGAAATTCATGCCCACGCAAACGATACCACCTATCCCACCCCCAATTTAAAAGAAATGACACAAAAAGCGCTCGATGTGCTTTCAAAAAATAAAAATGGTTTTTTTCTCATGGTTGAGGGCGGCCAGATTGATTACGCAGGCCACTATAATGATGCGGGCTGGCTGTTACATGAAATGTTGGACTTCGACGAAGCCATTGGCGCAGTTTATGAATGGACAAAAAATCGAAAAGATACGCTTGTCATTATTACGGCAGACCACGAAACAGGCGGCTTTGGATTTAGTTATTCCAAAAATGACATTCCAGAACCAAAACCTTTGCCTGGAAAAGCATTTGAAGGAAGCCTTTTTTCACCGCTTTATAATTTTGGGAACATCGAAGTTTTAGATCAAATTTATACGCAAAAAAAATCTTTTGCGACAATTTTTGACGAATTTGACGCCTTGCCTGAAAACCAACAACGCCCCAGTGCATTGCAAAGTCTTTTTAATGAAGCGTCGGAATTTAAAATTTCTTTGGAGCAAGCCAAATCGGTCCTCATGAAAGAACCCAACATGTATTATCGAAAAGGGCATAAGTACCTAGACCAAAAAGAATGGCCCGTGATTTGCGACTTTAAGGAATTTTTTACCTATGGCGATTATACGCGCCTCAATCTTTTAGCCCGCGCGATTGCCAAAGACCAACAAGTGGTTTGGGCAACGGGTACCCATACCTCAACCGCAGTGGCGGTCATTGCATGGGGCCCTAAAGCCGTTCGAGAACAATTCTCAGGCATTCACCATTCCACACAAATCGGGCAGCTCATCGGCGCACAATTGCGGTAAGGGGCGCCCCCAGGCTTATGGAGTTCGGATTGCCCCTTTACTTTGCCGATTAACTTCAATTTCATATTCTGAACCAGGATATAAATCCCAGAAGTTGATGCGTATTGTGTCATAAATTGTAGCAATCCGTAGGCATTTATATCCCCTTGGAAATGTTTTTCCAGCCCTAGTAGAAATCATAATTTTCCCAAGCTCTGGCTCAGTTCCATCAACCGGATCTTCAATGATTGTCTGTAAAATTAAATCCGTGTGGCGATCAGGCCCACACGCGTGATAATAAACAGTTACTTCTACCCCTTGCTGATCCATACTAAAGTAGCTTTTGATATTAGAAGAAGAACTGGCGGAAACGTTATTTGCCGTAGCTAAAGTGACGAATCCTAGAATCATTACACTATTTAAAAAATTTCTCATAAAATATGCCCCCTAATTAAAAACACCGTCATTGATGTCTTTGTTTTATGGGTACACGATGCACTAAATCGTCTTCTTGAAAAAGAAACGTTTTTGAAATATCTATTTCGATTATGGAAACATTTGAACTTCGCTATTTTTTAAGTGTAGCAAAGCATGAAAATATTCATCGGGCTTCTGAAAAGCTTCATGTCTCTCCTGGTTCATTAAGCAAGGCTATTACACGAATAGAGGGTGAGCTAGGTATTAAGCTTTTTAATCGGGAAGGACGAAACATTCGGCTCACAGACCAAGGTAGATATTTACAACTACGAGCTTCCCAAATCGTTCAACTAGAGGAGGCAACAAAGGCAGAAATACGAGGACATCAAAATCGACTCCATGTTGTTATGAGTGGCCCAGAGATCTTTTTATCCCGGTTTGGACTATCAGTGACCCAAGAACTTAAAAAAATATATCCCAACAGCTTGGTAGAATATCATTCCTGTGACGAGAAAAAAGCATTAAACGAGGTTGGGATAGGTGATGCACATCTTGCTATTGTAGCATCGGAAACACCTTCTCATTTAACATCTAAGGTTTTAAATAAAATACATTTTAAAACAGTAGTTGGCGAAGGGCATCCTCTTTATCCGCTTGCGATAGCTAAGAAATCTATTGGAATTAAAAATGTCCTCCAATATCCATTTGTCAGCCCCACTATTCCGTTTTTAGGAGGTGTTGGCTTAAAACAGTCTTTGGATGGATGGCGGGATGATCAGTTTCCAAGAAAAGTGGAATATCTAACTTCAAGTTTAAAGTTATTAGAAAATATCTTATGTGCGGGTAAGGCTATTGCTTATTTACCTGATTATTTTGCAAACACATTAAAGGTGGCCCCATTAAAAGTGTCAGGCTGTCCCTATTCTTGTGTCCAAACAATTAGACTTGTGGCACGCAATCCAAAAGAAATTAGCTGGATTTACGATTTTTTTAGATAAATTTTGATATCTGGGGCTCCTTTCTATTTTTTATTCACAAAACATCGGCAAAATATTATCGACGTTCTGACTTTCATAGGGCCCAAATGCTAAGACTGCCAAGCGCTTGCCAAAGTTGTTTCGATATACTCTTACACGCACCATTTCATCTTCTGTAAGAACGTTTGTACGCATACAGCTAAATTCCACTTCTTGATAGGGCTGAAAGGAGTTTAAATAACGAGAACAGGTAAGATCGACAATTCTTCTTTCAAAGGTATTGAGAAATTGAGCTTTAAAGATTTGATACCCTTTTGGCAATCCAATTTGCTCAGATTCTTCCCGATCCTCCTCAAAACGATTGATCATGTATGTGGGATTCAGATCGGCCGCCTCACAATACTGAAAATCAAGTTTCTTTGATAAATCATAAGATTTATCCTGATTGGCAAAGCCAATTCCCGAAAAAGAAATGAATCCCAATATTACCAACATTCCGTATTTTACTTTATACTGCATTTCACACCTCCTTTTTTTTGGTTTATTGCAGCTTGTTTACTAAATAGATTCATAGCAGTCTCTTATATTGAATAAAATTGAATAATAGTTTATGTCTGTTAACTAATGGATACCAATCGACTGAGATACTTCTGCACCATTGTTCAAACTGAAAACTTAAGACGAGCGTCTGAACTGCTTCATATCTCACCACCCGCCCTTTCTAAGGCCATGAAAGTCTTTGAAGAAGAAGTTGGCATAAAAGTTATTGAACAGGTTGGAAGAGGAATCATTATTACAGATCAAGGAAAAAGATTCTATGAAAAGGCTTATAAACTTCTTAAGCAAATAGATGACCTTAAAAACATCAACAATGATATAACAAAAGAAAAAATGATCCGAATAGGATCATTTGAAGTCTTTACAACCTATTTTATTGGCCCTCTATTTTCTAAATATTTTCAAGATTTTCACTGTGAGCTCCATGAACTCATCCCAGGAAAGATGGAAGATGCGCTTGCCTCCAATATGATCGATATAGGTATTACGTATATTCCCATTCCTCATCCCAAAATAGATCATTTAAAGGTTGGAAAAATAAAAATGGGGTTATTTTCAGCTCAAGATAAATTCTTAAATATTTCTTTTTCTAAATTGCCTTTTGTTGTTCCTATAATACCCGTTGAAGGATCGCCGACAAAAATTAAGGGCCTTGATGGTTGGCCCGATACAAGTCTACCAAGATTTCAAAAATATAAGGTTACTCTTATGGAATCTGCCATGGAGCTTTGTAGACAAGGACTAGCAGTGGCATATCTTCCAAAATTTATTGTCAACCTTCACAATGAAAAAATAACATCAAAGTTTTCATTAAGAGAAATCCCTTTGCCTCAAAAAAGGTCAAAGGAATGTCAAGATCAAGAAGTCTTTATCATCAAACGAAAGTCATCTCCTGAAGATACCAATATCAAACAAATCGCCAAAGCTTTAAGAATGCATTGTTGTCAATAACGCTTCTTTTGTAATACTTGACTCAGCATATCTCAGCCGGGAAGATAGAAAAGGCCGCCTCTCGAGCGATCTCAGAGGTTCGCAGTGGCAAGAAAAGCTAATGAAATGTTTTATGTCATCCCGAGCGTTAGCGAGGGATCTCAGGCTTTAAGTCTAGCAGGGTGTTGAAAAAGTCATCGTTGACATTATATTAGCATATGTGCTAACATATATTTGTGTTTAAATCTGAACTAACACACTTAGCCTATGCTGGAACTATCTTTAAGATTGAATTCTATGTAGCTCCTTCTGGGCGGGCGTTAGCTGAAGAGTGGCTTAATTCTATATCGCTTGATTTTCAAAAGAAATTTGCTGCTCTTTTTGTAAGACTTGGAGATCATGGAAAAATTTGGAATGAACAAAAGTTTAAACATTTAGAAGGATCAAGCCAAATATTTGAATTTAAGGCTGATTCTGGACGGATCTTATGTTTTTTCTTTCATGGAAAGAGAGTCATTTTAACCCATGGGTTCTTTAAAAAAGGAACTAAAACTCCAAAAGGAGAAATTGAGAGAGCTCACCTGTTTAAAGAAGAATTTGAAAGGAGAATAAAAGTATGAAAAAGAAGCTAAAAAGTTGGGTTCAAGAAAAATTAGTAAATCCAAAATTTAAAAAAGCATTTGAAGAAGAATATGAAAAACTTTCTATAGGGGAACAATTGGCAAAACTAAGACTTCAAGCAGGCCTCACTCAAGCCGAAGTAGCTAAAAAAGTAAAAACCACTGCTTCAGCCATTAGTCGATATGAAAATGGTGAATATGATCGGTATGAATTAAGGACTCTTCAAAAAATTGTTGCTGCTTGTGGAGGAAAGTTAAAAATTATTTTTGATTATAAAGAAGCGGCATAATAAAAAAACATATGAATTCTAAAAAACTGAGATTTGAATTTGCTCCTCAAGAAAAATTAAAATTTGTTGAACCGTTATGTGGAAGCCTCTACGCGTAAGTAGTTTGAAAATTTATCTTCCTAAAGCGAAGGCAGCTCATTAGCGCACAATTGCGGTGAGTTTCCAATTTTCTTGGTCTTTTTTTAAAAAAAGTTGGGGCCTTGTATTTGGCCAAGAAACTTTTGCGCGGTTGATGCTCAGGAGCTCAAATTTTCCCAATTGCATGAGGTCATCTGTTGTCATTTGCCGAGGAAAATATGAATCGATGGCGCCATAAATTTTATCTGAAACCACACGGCAACGATCCTGGTGAAGATTCGCATAATCTCGCTCCAAACGCTGTCTTTCAACTTCTTTCACCTGCGCTGCCGAAGTTTCATTCTTTTGAAATAAAAGGTCTTTTAATTTTTCCGAAACACGCTGTTTTGTTTCATGCAGTTGATATAATTTTTGGGGATCCTCTTGGATGTCTTGAATTTCTGTTTCAAGTTCTGAAAGTTTCATTTGGAGTTTCTCAATTTCAAAATCCAGGTTTGAATATTCGGCGTCAATTTTAGCTTCCGTTTCTAAAATTTTTTCTTCGAGCGTTGCCACATCTGAAAAAGACTGTGGCATGCCATCCACCGCAATGTAAAGCTCATCGACCCATACAAACCGATCAATGTTTTCATACGAAAGCTTACGTTCTTTAAGCATGTCAAAAACGTTCGGCACCTGAGTCAGTAATAAATCCATGAGTTCCTGTTTTTGTTCTTGGGTCGCAGCTTCGAGTGCAGCTTTTTGAGGATCGAACCGAAGCCGATTCACAGCTCTTGGAAATTGAATTGTTTCGTCTTCGATCGCTTCTCCCACAATGACCCCATTTAGCCCTTTAAAATACGCCAAAGGAAAAAGCGCATGATTTAAAAATATTTTTTTGTTTTTTGGGGAATTTTCTATTTCCACAGAAATTCCCCAAAAAGAAACCGATTTTTTTTCGCCCAGCTCTGTGATTAAAAGAGAATCGATCCGTTCTTTTTGAAATCCAATGACCTTCGAAATTTTAAAATTCGGGTAGGCCTTAAAATCGATATCGATCATTTTGGGCGCAGCATCCGGCGCTTCATAAAATGCAATTTTTGCCGAGTCTTTCGCAATGGAAACCACTTTCTGTGTAAATTCCGGATAGGTTAAAAAATCGCCCACGCGCACATCTTTCCAGAGCATTTCTTTTGAAAATTCCAACATATAATTTTTGGAATCTTTTTGGTCTGAACTTTCCGATTTAAATTCAACCTGTTTTAGGTTTGAAAACTGTGTCGCCGCAGATAATATGCCAAGCAAAAGACTGTGCGCGGGATTTAAAAATCCCCAAAGCATTCCCCCTTCATCTGTTTGGACCAAAGCATGGACATTTTGTTCATGTTGGAAAATCGATATTTTTTGAATATCTTGAACATCAATTTCGATAAATTCCGCATTCTTTTTTGTTTCAAGTTTGTCTTCAAAATAAAAAAGTTGAACAGGAAAAAAACTGTCTTTTGACATTTGAACGTGCAAGGGATCTAAATTCAATCTTTCAATCGTCACATCCAATTGTCCTTCAAATAAGAAAGCCCCCCAAAGCGACATTTGAAAACCAAAAATAAAAAGAATAAAAAGATAACGCATCTTGCTCAATCTTTTAGCATATTCAACCTCCTGTGCAAATGCATAAAATTTCTACTTGCCGTCGCAAATACAGGCTGGTATTGGAAGAGAACTATGAAGAAAACTTTATACATTCTAATCTCTTTTACATTCCTCCAATGCGGTGATCCAGGTTGGCGCACCCATGGCACAGTTTCTCAAAGAACGGTTTATTTGCCAGAAGCGCTGTATGGCCACCAGGCAACAACCCTGCCAGACGGAAATATTTTGGTAACAGGCGGATTGGATCGCCAAGACGATGCCCAAAGATGGGCTTATCTTTGGCAAGTTCACCGAAGACAAGCTGAAAATATTGGCGGTTATTTTGGACAAGATTCATTAGAAGTCCCCCGCGTCTTTCATCAACAAACGATGATGACGATTTTAGGCGGCTATGGCGATGTTTTGATTTCGGGCGGTGATACAGAGTCTGGGATTACGGCTACCTGCGAAGTATACGACTATTCTAGAGATCGCATTTATCGAACCGGCCATCTAAGAACAGATCGAAAAAATCATACGTTAACGGAAATCAATGACCCAACTTCCCCTGCCATGCATGGACAAATTTTAGCAACGGGTGGAAGAACAGATTCTGGATTTTTTTCCACAGAAATTACAAATAAAGCTGAAGTATATCACCCCAGAGGCGGAAGCTGGGCAGAGCTTTCTTCTAGACTCAATATTGGCAGAGAAAAACATACCTCTACCATGATGGCAAATGGCATGGTTTTAATTGTGGGCGGAAATACAAATAATGGCGTAACCAATACGGCAGAAGTTTTTGATCCAGCCTCTCAAAGATTTATGATGATTCCATCCACGCTGTCCATTCCCAGACAATTGCACACGGCAACTTATATTGATAATGGCACACCCTTTAACCCCTCAGACGATGCTGTTTTAATTGTAGGCGGGAGAGGAACTGGCAGTGATGGATACGATAGCGCAGATTTATATGATGTAAAAACAACCCGTTTTATCCCTGTCAGCGGAAGACTGAATCATGGTGTTTTTTATCATACCGCCACACGCCTCCAAGACACGTCTTTGGGAGATGTTGTTATTTCTGGAGGATTTAAAGATGAGCCTGGATTTTTTGGTGGAACTTATGGCACAAATCCGACAGACGATGTCATGGTGTTTCACTATACCTATGATCCCATCTTAGGCCCATCGGGAGTTTTTGCAAAAACAACAGATCTCATTCGTGTTCGCGCCATGCATACTTCCAATACCATTCGCATTCGCACCCTTTTATTTTTAGGGGGCGTCGATGGCTCCGAAGATGCCAGAAATACTGGCGAAGAATTTTTTTATTAAATTATGCACTACGTGCATAATTTACC
>Ga0155199_1025_pt3 | contig 10829 bp, 8 predicted proteins | sample RifCSPhighO2_02_FD_106167 | JGI IMG/M metagenome (GOLD analysis project Ga0155199, IMG submission 106167) | Deltaproteobacteria bacterium RIFCSPHIGHO2_02_FULL_40_11
CGCATTTATGATTGCACTTCAAGTTTTAAATCCAGGCATTCGTTTTAAAATTGAAAATGTGGGATTGAATCCCACACGAATCGGCTTTTTAGATGTCTTACAAAAGATGGGGGTAAAATTTCAGACTCAATCCGAAACAAAAAAGGAATTTGCAAATGAACCTTCGGGTTCGATTGAAATTCAAAACGTAACTCTGAAAGGCACAGAAATTTCTGGAGAATTGATTCCAAGAAGTATCGATGAATTTCCACTCATTGCACTCATTGCCACGCAAGCCAAAGGAAAAACGAGTGTCAAAGATGCTGCGTGGCTCAAAACCAAAGAAACCAATCGTATTCAAACAATTTGTGAAAGCTTAAAACTTTGCGGCGCACAAATCCATGCCACGCCAGATGGTTTTGAAGTCGACGGGCCAACCCCGTTACAGGGCGCAAGCGTTTCGTCTTATCAAGACCATCGCATTGGCATGATGCTTTGTATTGCAAATACAATGAGTTTGGGCCAAATTAAAATTGATGATTTGGAATGCGTAGATGTTTCGTTTCCAGATTTTTTAAAACTCATAAAGTCATCCTCCGACTTGATCGGGGGATCTTTTGAAACACATGTCTCCTAAAAAACAAAAGTTAACAATTGTTATTGATGGCCCTGCAGGCGCTGGAAAAAGTACCGTAAGCCAGGCCTTGGCCAAAAAACTAGGGTATCTTTATTTGGATTCGGGGGCTTTGTATCGGTGCATTGCCTTAAAGGCAGATGAAAAAAAAATCCCCCCCAAAAATACAAAAGCTTTATTTTTATTTTCAAAAAGAAGAAAAATTCAGTTTAAAAAAGGAAGTGCGAAGCAGCTTGTTTTTTTAGATGGAAAAAATGTCACCCAAGAAATTCGAACCCCTCAGGTTTCAAAATTGGCATCCCAATATGCAAAGCTGCCGCTGGTTCGTAGGGCCCTTTTACACCAGCAACGCAAAGTAGGACAAAAGGGGGGCATTGTGGGGGAAGGTCGAGATTTGGGAACCGTTGTTTTTCCGAAGGCAGATCTTAAATTTTTTTTAGTGGCAACGCTGAAAGAAAGAACAAAAAGGCGGTTTTTGGAGCTTCAAGAAAAATTTCCAACGCAGTCGATTTCACTTCCAGAACTCAAAAAAGAAATTCAAAAAAGAGATCGTCAAGATGCCGCGCGCGCCTTGGCCCCTTTAAAAAAAGCCAAAGATGCGATTTCGGTGGATACCTCCGCCATGACCATTGACGAAGTGATCTCGACTCTATATAAAAAAATAAATGTCATCCTGAGAGCCAAAGGCTCGAAGGATCTATTATGAAAATTATTGTTCCAAAAAATGCAGGCGTGTGCTGGGGGGTTGAGCGCGCCATTGATATGGCTGAAGCGGTAACGCATCGTCATGCTGAGGCGAAGGTATGTCATCCTGAGGCGCGAAGCGCCGAAGGATCTTCCTCCGCGTTAATCTCCAGCCTAGGCCCTCTGGTCCATAATCCCGAAGTCGTCGAAGACTTCCAAAAAAAAGGCGTACAGGTCATTTCGGACCTGAAAGAAGCCTCCGGGGGCACCGTTATTTTTCGATCGCATGGGGTGCCTGTAGAATTGTATGGGTTGGCAAAAGAAAAAAGTTTAAACGTGGTGGATGCCACATGTCCTTTTGTGAAAAAATCTCAAAATTTTGCAAGACGTCTTCATAAACATGGCTATGTTGTAATTGTGGTGGGCGATGAAAATCATCCAGAAATGAAAAGTGTGAAAAGTTTTATTCCAGGTGAAAAACTCATTACGATGAACCCAAAAGACATTGAAAAAATTGAAGCGACAAAAAAAGTCGGCATCATTGCCCAAACCACCATTCCTAAAAAAACATTAGATGAAATGGTCGATGCCTGCCAAGCGCGATTTCAAGAGGTAAAAGTACATGACACGATTTGCGATGCCACAAAAGTTCGGCAAGAAGAAGCTGCCGAGGTGGCCGCTCAAGTGGAGTGTATGATCATTATTGGGGGTGAAAACAGTTCCAATACCAAAAAACTCACCCATATTTGTAAAACGCTTCAACCCAAAAGCTATCAAATTGAACACGAACGCGAGATTGATTTTTCTTGGTTTGAAGGCATTCAAACGCTTGGAATTACAGCCGGCGCCTCAACCCCTGTGCCGGTGATCCATCGTGTAAAACAATACATTGAAGATGTCATGACTTCGGCCTGAAGGTCCGAAGAATCCCATAAAATTCGTGCTTGAAAAATAGGCACATATCTGCTACATAAGCAAAACAAATATTCCCCCTAAGAAAAAAGGACTACTCATATTTATGAAATTGATATCAAAACTTATTTTAATGGGCATGATGGGATTTATTTTTTACGGGCAGATGCTTTTTGCACAAGATGTAAATGCGTATGTACAAGGAAGTCTATCTTTCCGTCAAAAAGTTGAATGGATTTTTGACACGGAAAGAAGCATTTTGCTTCAAGAAGAAGCGCAAAGAGGAAGATCCCCCCTGCCAGATAATTCTGATATTGCAGTTAGCATGATAGATCTAATTTCGGGCTCTGATTTTGGGAATAGAATGATTCCTCCAATAAGATCAAAAGAAAGAGGATTCTGGAGTCGTTTTTGGCTTGGACCCGATGAAGCGGTAGCTCAGTATTTTTTTGTAGGGCGGATTGAGCAGCTTTTGAAGTTAAGAGATCAATGGTTCGGCATTAGAAATCTTGATTTTGATCGTGATGTCTTCTTGGGGAGATTTGTTGCAGTCTTTGTTTTGAATTTTAAAGACCAAGGAAAAGATGTTTCTACCACTTTGCAGGAATTTAGAAATATGTATGGATGTCCAGAAAATGACCCAGGTGTAAATGAACATATTTTTAAGTATTTGGAAGAAAGAATGTCTTCAATTTTGAGGGAGGCTGCATCGGATCCTACTGCGAGTGCAATGAAAATGGAGGGGCTTTCATTAGAGTCTTTGTATTTCGAAGCTAAAGAAAAAGCTCGTTTTCAGATCGCCAGACAAGCTATCCAAACTGTTATTGAGTCAGGCCCAAAGGTTATAGATCAAATAGATCGAGAAGCTATAGTATTTTTGGGAGAGGAGATTTTAGAAAGCGTTGCAATTAAGGTGGCCGCTGAGCTAATGACAGGACGCGGAATTTCACGTGAAATTAGTCTTCAGGATGCAGATGAAATCAGCCAAAGAATTTCTTTGGCGTTCGCAACGGAGTTTCATATAGTAGATCTTGCCATTGAACCAGGCGCGGTTAGAAGTGCCATTCAAGACAATCCAAATTTAATTTTGAATTGGGCAACGGCTAAGACTTTGGTGCGAAACATTTGTGAAAAAGGGTTGAGGCGCGTTCGCTAAACAAGGGGGGTACATGAGATTCATTTCAAAGTTTGTTTTGGTGGGGATGCTGAGTCTGATCGTTTCAATGCCAACTGCTTTTTCGCAGGGGCAAGGGAATGATGAACACGCTTTATCACTTCGTGAAAAAATAAATGACATTTTTGATTTAGAAAGAAGCCTTGTTTTAGAGGGGCATAACTTTTCAGAACCTCGATTGACGAGGAATGAAGTAAAAGTAAACCTCATTGCACCTACATTATTAGGTTTTTTCCCGTTAGATGAAATTTATGAAGAGGGTCTCATCAGAGGTCGTGTTGTAAATTTTTTCCTGTCGTTTCTAGATGCGCGTGATCAATGGTTTGGCGAAGAAAATTTAGATTTTGACCGCGATGCTTTTTTTCGGATGTGGGTGGTGGATAGCCTTTGGAAAACTTTTAATGAACAGTATGGAATCTCAGATATTTTCGAAGCTTTTCGGAAGGAATGGAAAATTTCGCCACAAGATCCAGATGTAAATCCATATCTTTTAACTTATCTGATGCATCGCTTTACGGTGATCCGGCCCTTACATGAATTGGCTGCCGCGGAAGGTCTTGAGATGAAAGATCTTTGGGAAGTTTTTTATAAGGAAGCTGAAGAAGCGGTTCGAAAAGTTCTTGAAGCGTATCAGAATCTGAAAGAATCCCAACATGAGATGGGGCGATTTTTATTACAGACCGCGCTTGAAAACCGTGAAAAAAGAATTGCAGACCGTTTGCATGCCGAAAGATCAACGCCGAAAGCGCCAACCTCGTCAGAAACTGAACCCGCTAAAAAAGCGCGCTATACGCTTCGAACCCAAAAAAGCCATGTTTTAGACGCTGTTCGTCAGCTTCAAGGGCAAGTTAAAAATTTTGACGCACTGTCTTTGGAGGCACAAGTCGCATTGGTGACGCAATCTTTAACAGCAAGAGGCATTGTTCAAAATGATCCCGAAAAAGGGAGCCTTTCCAAAGATACGGTTCGGCGCCATGTGTCAGCTTTAAGAGCAGTTGAATCTAAGCTGGGAAATGTTTCAGATCCGCAGGCCTTGGCGGTGTTTACGGTTTGGCAAATTGCAAGATACGACCAAGATCTTTTAAATGTGACGGCTGAAAAACGTCCCGCAGCATTAAAACAAAAGTTACAAGACCTCTATTTTTTACCCGATAACGATTCAACGCTTCGGGAAGAAGTTTTGGTTTTATTAACAGATGCGGATGTGCTTGAAAGTCAAATGACACTGCGATCGGCAGAAGAATTAATGGTGCTTTCAGGGGTTTATGGAGCTTTAAATGAAGATACGGTACGCTTTTTAGCAGATGAATTTTATGGAAAAAAGGCGGAGCATCGTATTCAGTCTTTAGTACATCGCTTTGGAACGCAGCCTTTTTCTTTAAAGGAGCAAGTCGAGTTGATTCGAATGGCCCAGGATTTTTTACGAGAAAGAAGTCTTCTTTTTTATCATTTGCCGCTTCAGACACAAGCGAGATTGATTTTAAAGTATTTAAGCAGGGTGGGATTTATTTGGACAGAGACACAAGTCCCCTTTACACAAGTCACAAGTCTTTTAGACCTCAGTCAAAAAATGGTGGGACAATATTATTTACCTGCTAATTTTCATGAAGAAGCCCTGGTGCAACATGTGTGGGTATATGGGGTATCGCAATTTAAACTTCATGAAGCATCAGATGAAGCTCGGGTACAAGAAATTTTCAAAGCGATGGCGGGAAAGTTCTCTACGATTTCAGAGCCCCAGGTTTTATTTTTATTTGATGAGCTGCTGAGTAGACATGTTCAACCTGTTCTTGGAGGATATGCCTTGCCATTCGATACCGCAACGCAACTTGCGGTCTTGTCCAGGCATTATGTGGCAACGCTGAATGCCATGCGCGAGGAATTTTCAGGATCTATTGGAACCGATCTTTCTCCAATCCGTGAAAGAGTGAATCAGATTTTTGATGCTGAATTGGAAGTTATGAAACGCGCGCCACACAATATTTTTAATCGAATTTCACTTCGAAGCCGGGCAAGGCTTATTACAACATATCTTGGGCTAAAGTATGGATATGAAGAAAAATTTCCAGAAAGAAACTGGTCTGGGACACCCCGAATGACGATGGTTGAAAGTATGCTTCGCATCCGGGATGCATGGCTTGGCGATGATCATCGCTATGATTTTAACCGCGATTCATTTTTTAGAGCTTGGGCTGTGGATGCCATTCAAGGAGCAAGACATCTTGACACGCAAAACGTCGACGCGTTAATGGAGAATCTAAAAAATCAGTGGGGCATTTTTCTAGGGGATCCGGATTTTACGCGTCCCATGCTGTATTACTTGCATGGAAAGTTGGGTTTACTCAATCCTACACGCATGGACCGTCGAAGAAATCCGTCTGATTTAAAAAGTCTTTTAGAAGCTTTTCACATAGAAGCAGAAAGTTTTGTAAGAAGTGTGATGACAGATCCCGTTTCTAGTCAAAACCCGTATCCAATCATTGATCAAGTTTTGGCTAGAATTAAAGGCTTTGAGGCGTCCATTGAAGCCGTGATTGATGCATCGAAAAAAGTGCCAGGCAGTTCTGATGAAATTTTTGTGGGGCATTTGCTGCAAGACACTATTTTAGACGGACTTTCCGTTACGGTAACTGCAAAACTCATGAAAGGCCATGGCGGAACAAGAGAATTTTCTGCCGCCGACAGGGATTTTATTATACGGTTGGTACAAGAGAGTTTGTCTGAAGAATTTAGGGTTTCGCAAATGGCGCTGGATCCAGATGTGACGCTCAATGAAATTCAGCTCTTGCCTGAAAAGGTTTTAACTTGGTCAAACGCGCAAATCTTTTTACGCAACGTATGTGAAAAAGGCTTAAAGAGAATTCGGTAAATAAGGAGTACATATGAAAAATATAAAAATTTTGTTTGGGAGCTTCATTATTTTGATGCTGTTCAGCATCAATGCTTTTTCTCAAATTTCAAGATACGCGCTTCTTACACAAATTCAATATGTGCTGGATGCACAAGATACTTTAAGGGAAAGGTATCCATCTTTTGATGATTTGGGATTCGAAAAGAGGTTTCCTCATGTGAGGGCTGTGCTTGAAGTTCAAGGACGACTTGGGACGAAAACGCATGTCTTTTTTTCAGATGCATCGCTTAAAAATCTACTTCAATTTTTAGAGAAACAAGAAAAGGCATTTGGTGATTTAAGAAAACACTCTCTTAAGATGTGGGGAGATCTTTATGTTTTTGCAGCTTCAAACTTCATTGTTTCATCTGAAGAATTCAAAACTTTTCGTGAGATGGATAAAGGGGAACAGGTACGTTATTTACAGCAAAGACTTAAAAAAGACCTTTTACTGCCACAAAATGATCCTGCAATCAGTGATGCTGTGATCCTAGATATTTATGACACGCTTGTTCCCAAGTCTGTTGGCGTGTCTACCGGGGTGGCAAGTTTTCGGGATCTTCAAGTGGCTATCGCCGAAGGCAATGCAGTCATGAGAGCTCGAGCAGAGGGAAGCTTGATTGCCTTTCAATTAGAAGAAGACATGCTTGAAGGCGTTTCAACGATGGTTGTCGCAAAGCTGATGAAAGGCCAAGGCATGCAGCGCGTTTTAAGTCTCAAAGATCAAGGTGAAATTCGACAAAGCATTCATGAAGTTTTGCAGCTTGAATTTAATCAAAAAGGCATTGTAATTGAACCCGATGTTGTTGCTGCAGCCATTCAAGCCCTGCCGGAATTGACTTTAACCTGGAGCAATGCCAGAGCCTTGGTGCGTGGTATTTGTGAAACGGGCTTAAAGCGGGTTCGGTAATTTTTTTACAGAGACAAATCTAAAAATTCAATGAGCGCTTCTTAGGCATCCGGGTCAGATCCCTTTGCATGCTATTTATGCAAAGGGATTTGACCCAGATGCCTAAATTTTGTGCTTTTCAGGGGGCGACATAATGTGCTATATATTTGAGCACTTTTAAAAGCATACATAAGGAGGCTTACATGAAGTTTATTTTAAAGAGTGTTTTGATTTTAGTTTTATTGGCACCCATCAGTGGTTTTTCACAGTCACAAGGAGATGAGCCTTTATCATTACGTGAGAGGGTGAATAGGATTCTAGATAGTACGGTCGCCGGTGAAGATTTTACAGGCACAGAAAGTCCAAATACAATAACTCCACAAGAGAATATTGCTAGCGTTGTATCTGCTTTTAAAGATGTTTTTTTTAGTGAAGGTGAGGATGGTAGACTCCTGCTTAAGCTTGATCGGGAATCTATTTTTCGCATTATTGCAGCCAATCTTGTTTGGATAGAATCCCTGGCGTGTCTTAACTTTTCGGGTGTTTTAGAAGCGCTTCGAACCAACTGGGGTATTTTAGAAACAGATCCAGATTTAAATTATTATATGGTTCAGTATATTTATCTTAGTCTTGAGGCTGCTCCATTAAGTCCAACGGCTCTGGCGGCAGGGGTTTCTTCAGAAAATATATTGGAACTTTTTTATTTGGAGGCCGAAGAGGCTGTGAAGGAAGCTAGAGCACAAACTGCTGGAGTCGCATTCGTAGAAGGACGGTTTACTACCTATGCTTCTCGATCTAGGTATGAAGATATGATTATGGCCAAGGTGGCTGCAAAAGCCTCGAGTCAACGTGAGGTACCGCTTATAGCGGAACTTCAAAGAAGAGGGATTGGGCAAGCGCCGACGCCAGCAGATTATAAAGCTTCGGTAGAAGCCGTTCAAGCTGCGGGGGATGCTGTGTTAGCGGCACAAGCAGAGGGCAGTTTAATTGCGTACCAATTGGATGCAGACATGCTTGACGGGGTTTCCGAGATTGTGGCAGCGAAGTTGATGGAAGGGCATGGCGTGCGTCGTGCGATCAGTGCAAAAGATGCAGATGTCGTTCGACAAAAGATTCATGAAGTTTTGCAGCTGGAGTTTCAGCAAAAAGGAATTGTGATTGAACCCGAAGTTGTTACTGCAGCCATTCAAGCCGTGCCGGAATTGACTTTAACCTGGGGCAATGCCAGAGCCTTGGTGCGTGGTATTTGTGAAACGGGCTTAAAGCGGGGGGGTCGGTAAACAAGATGCATCGAGATTCTTCGGTCCTTTAGGGAATCATGGAAAAAATTTCATTTGTTACAAAGGCAGCAGCTTTTTGTATGTCATACGCTTTTTGATTCATAATCAGCGCATGGGTATCTTGTTGAAATCTGGGATCTTCTATTTTTTCCTGTAAGTTTTTGTTTAAAAGATTTCTGTGAATTTGTTTTTTTTGATGCTCCGTATATTTTAAAAATATATGAACTGCTTTATTCCAATTCGGGTTTAGTTTGATTGCCATCCACAGATCAAATAAATCTCTACCTTTTCGACGTTGATAAAGAGCCCTGAGCTTTGTTGCCAAAAGTTCTTCTAAAGAAAAGGTTACGATTTCACATTGACCGGAGTACCACTCCGATTGCATAGATAAGGGCCTGTTTTGATAGCCATCTATTGCAAAGTGTTCTCTGGTATTGATCTCAATTTTTATTCTACGTTTTCCTCCCCCAATTTCAGACTGAAAAACATAATAAATTCGATAGCTATGTTTCCTTGCTTCCCATTTGCCCTTCATTTCAAGGATGGGATCTATTATTTTTCGAAAAGTTTTAATGGTTGCGCCTATAGGTTCGTGATTGATTTGAACAAAATCCAAATCTTCACTATAGCGAACAGGATGTGGCCAAAACAATTTATTCAAACATGTCCCCCCTCGAAATGCGAGCTTTTGAGACAGAAATGGATCAGAATAAATTGCCAATAGCATTCGTGTTAGGATGAGATCTTGTTCTACATCACCGTCATCCTGCCAAGGCGCATAAATACGCCAATTTGAAATAATTTGTGCTGGAATCATTCTTCATACTCCAATTGTACATTTTCAAGAATCATCCAATCTTTATGGATAGAACCTTTCCTTTTCTCTTTTGAATAAAGGGGAATGGGTGAAGGGTTTTGGGTGCGAATCCATTTTTTGAAAGGAATCATTAACTTTTTAGGGGCACTGTATTTTTCCATCATATATCCCAGGCGTTGTATGGAAGACATGATTGGATAATTTTTATAGCATGTGCTTAGAGATTTTTCGTTCATTTCTTCAATTAGAGCTCGGATAACCAGACAAACATTGCTGAAACCACCGCAGTCATTTTCATAGCTGATAATGTCTAAAGCTGTTAACTCGGGAGAAGAAATTTTAGTGTACCCAAATGAGGCTTTTACAATTTGTATTCCAATATCAGAAAAATATTTTTTAAGAAAAAATCGCATTTTTAATTTTTCAAGACGTTTTAAAAAATATCTTTTGGGTAGAATAACCTGTAAGGTTTGCGGTTTATGATGGGCAGCCCCCCAATGATTGGCGGCACTTAAAAGTCCAACATAATAATCTGTTTGTAAATGTTTCATAAAGGGGGCTAAGATGCGAAGAGGTCTGAGCCCATGGGTTTGTTCCGTCGGTTCTAAAATGGCATAAAGACCATTTGTCAGTGTTACAATCAGCTTATCCCTGCGCAAGCGTGTCAAAATGGCCATCACAGATGCACGTGAAATCTTTAATTGAGCCATTGCATCCGAAACGCTAAAAATACGCTTTCCTTGGCGCTCAAATTCTCGAATCAGCAGAAATCCTTTATTTTTCATGTGCTAATATATATTTAAATCATGTATATTGGCACATGTCAACATTTTTATATATTGCCTAAATTTTGTGCTTTTCAGGGGCGACATAATATGCTATATATTTGAGCACTTTTAAAAGCATACATAAGGAGGCTTACATGAAGTTTATTTTAAAGAGTGTTTTCATTTTGGTTTTATTGGCACCCATCAGTGGTTTTTCACAGGCACAAGGAGATGGGCCTTTATCATTACGTGAGCGGGTCAATGTTGCGTTTGATTTGGAGAAACAGGGTGCTCGCTTTGCGATTCCTAACTCACTTCATAGTGCTTTTGTTCTGCGGGATTATTGGTTTGGCAAAGGAAATTTAGAGTTTGATCGAGATCTTCTTTTTAGAAGATTTGCTACGGTTGTTGTTTGGCGTTCTATTACTCAAAGTGAAGGGGCTGATGTTTTTGCAGTTTTAAAACAGCAGAGTGTCTTAGGAAATGACCCAGATTTAAATCAATTTATGGTTCAATATTTAGTTGAGCGTATTACAAGGGTAGGCAATTTACAGATAGTGGTGCAGAAAGAAAATGTTTTGTTGGGAGATATCCCAAATATATTGGAACTTTTTTATGTAGAAGCCGAAGAGGCTGTGAGGGAAGCTACGGAGAAAGCTGACCAAGATATTCAAAATGGAAAATGGTACAATGGTCATGATCCATTTGCGCGTCAAGTTTTGATTTCAAATTTGGTAGCTAATAAAGCCGTGAGTCAACACCTTGACGTAAGCATTGCAGCAGAAATTCAAAGAAGAGGGATT
>Ga0155199_1014_pt1 | contig 10719 bp, 9 predicted proteins | sample RifCSPhighO2_02_FD_106167 | JGI IMG/M metagenome (GOLD analysis project Ga0155199, IMG submission 106167) | Deltaproteobacteria bacterium RIFCSPHIGHO2_02_FULL_40_11
TGAGCTGCAAGCTTCTGGCAATGGTTCTAGCAATCTGCATGACTTCCAGTGTATGCCTCAAACATAAAACACAGGTTTTTTTATCCCCCGTGGGCGATCATTACAGGACCCGTCTGACGCATACACTGGAAGTCATGCAGATTGCTAGAACCATTGCCAGAAGCTTGCAGCTCAATGAAGACTTGGTGGAAGCTGCTTCCATTGGGCATGATTTAGGCCATACCCCCTTTGGGCATGCTGGAGAAGAAGTTTTAAATCGAATTCATCTTGAAGGGTTTCATCATGCTCAGCAAAGTGTGCGTATTGTTGAAAAATTAGAAGACGATGGTAAGGGGGGCAAAGGCCTGAATTTAACGCGCCAAGTGGTAGAAGCCATTGAAAAACATTCCAAAGGCAAGGGGCCGATTCTATCAACAGATCCACGTTTGACCGCTTCGACGCTCGAAGGACAAATTGTTCGCATTTCTGACATTTTGGCCTATGTGAATCATGACTTAGATGATGCAATTCGTGCCGGTGTATTGGCGCTTTCTGATATTCCAAAACCCATTTTAAACATATTTGGAAAAACCCATGCGCAAAGAATTGAAACCATGATTTTAGATGTTATTTTAGAAACTCAGGCTCAGGACATGCAAAAAATTTGGATGAGCCCAGAAAAGCTGGAAGCCTTAATTGCGCTTCGCACCTTTATGTTTGAGAACGTGTATGAAACAGAGCTGGTTCAAGGAGAGTTGAAAAAAGCCAAACAAATTATTGAAAAACTGTATGAGTTTTATACAAAAAATCCAGACCACTTGCTCAGTGAAATGACACTTTCTGAATTTACAGAATCCATCGAACGCCATGCCCTGGACTTTATTTCTGGCATGACTGACCGCTTTGCGATTCAAACCTATCAAAGACTGCATATCCCACGATCCTGGCATACCGTTTAGCTTGACTTTTTTTCCCCATTTCATAATGATGAAAATGATGAAAAAAGGGGGCTGTGTTATGAAAAAATTACTTATGATTACAATGATTTTGGGTCTTTTGGGAACGACCTTTGTTTTTGAAGGGTGTGCTAAGAAACAAATTAAAACAGAAGAACCGAAAAAGGGGAAAGCTTTAGAAGAAAAAGACTATCCCATGAGTGATAAAACTGCGGGGATGAATAACCGAGCTGGGGTGATCGATGTTGGCTATGCAGGGGGCTTAAGAGTTGTTTTATTTGAGTTTGATGATTCTAATTTAACAGAAGATGCCAGAGCGCTTTTAAAAATAAATGCAGATTGGCTCAAAGAAAACCAAAAGGTTCAAGTTCAAATTGAAGGACATTGTGATAGCCGCGGGACGCAACAATATAATTTAGCTTTAGGACAAAAAAGAGCAGACTCTGTGAAACGATATCTTGTAAATCTTGGGGTTCAAGGAGGACGACTCTCAACCCTTAGCTACGGCGAAGATCGTCCGTTTGAGTCCCATGAAACTGAAGAAGCGTGGGCAAAAAATCGTAGAGCCGAGTTTGTGATTACTGACTTATAATGTTGAAAAAAACGTTATTGGGTTTTGGGGTATGTATCGGCCTTTTGGCGTGCGCCTATACGATTCCCAGAGAGGACATGGTCATGGCAAAAGTCGCGCTAGAAGCGGCGAAAGAAGCCAATGCAGACACCCATGAACCCGCGTTGTATCAAAAAGCAGACTATTATTTTAAAGCCGCAAGACAATCTTTTAAGAATCATGAATATGGCATGGCCCAGGAATTTGCTGTACAATCAAAAATATATTCTGAAAAAGCAGAAGAAGGGGCCATTTTAAAACAAGAACAGTCTGGAGGGTAGGAGCGTATATGACAAAATATATCAATCTATTTTTGATGGTTGTGGTGCTCATGGGATTTATAGGATGTGCATCCAGTCCGAGAACCAAACGCGTTGAAGCCTTAAAGCACTTACAAGATGAAGTTGAAAAATACAAAGCGGTTGCAAGCGATGTCGTTGAACTTAAAAAACAACGCGCAGATACAGAAGTCATGGTGGAAGACCTGAAAGCTGAATTTCAATTGGTAAAAGGTAGAGTGGAAGAGTTTCAACATTTTTCTAAGAAAAATGAAGAAGCGATTCAGGGGTTAAAAGATCGTTTTGATCGATTTGCAACAGATTATGATACCAAATTTAAAGATATGGATCTTAAAAATGAAGAAATATCTAAAAAACTGGATCAACTTCAAAAAGATGTTGAAGCAATCATTTCAAAGATGGGGGAGCTTCAAGCCTCTAAAAAGAAAGCCCAAGAAGTTGCCTCGGCCCAAACCGATGTAAAGTACGATTATGTCAATGGCATGAAGCGATATCGAAACAAAGAATATACCAGTGCCATTACCTATTTTAGCCGCTATATTAAAAATTTTCCTGCGGGGCGAAATGTTCATAACTCCCGTTTTTTTTTAGCTGATGCGTTTTTCGAAAAGGCTGATTATCAAAATGCGATTTTAAAGTACGAAGAATACAAAGAAAAATATCCCAGTGGACAATATGTGGCACAAAGCTTGTTTAACCAGGGGTTGTCCTTTAAAAAACTAGGTAAAGTTGCAGATGCCAAATTATTTTTTTCGGAATTGGTTAACGCGCATCCCACTTCACCGTTTGCTGCGAAGGCAAAGGCTGAGTTGGAAAAAATGTAAATAAAAATGCTACGCAATGGTATATATGTTTTTCTGTGTTTTTTCCTGCTGATCAGCTGCCAAAAAAAAGTATCTCCGCCCACCACATCCAAAAATGATCTCAGCATTGTGTATACCTCAAATGTCATGGGTGAAATTGAACCCTGTGGCTGAAAACTTCGTCCACTTGGCGGTCTTGCCAGGCGAAAAGCGCTGATTCAAGATGTTCGATCCACAAAAACCCCTATTCTTGTTTTGGAAACGGGAGATGTGTTTTTTAAATCGACCCCGGCGCCTGAATTTTTAAAAGAAGCCTGGACCCAAAACGCTCTTTTTTTAACGAATGAATACAATGAACTTGAAACAAACGCGATTGCTATTGGAGAAACAGATTTTGCATTGGGCGTCGATTTTTTAAGAAAATTAGAAGACAAAGCAAAGTTTCCATTTTTAAATGGAAACTTATATGTGAAAAAAACAAACCAACTTGCGTTTAAACCTTTTACCATTCACAAAATTCATGATTTTAAAGTGGGCATTTTTTCTGTCATCCGTTCAGATTTAAATTTCCCATCTGAGTTGGAAGCCAAAGATCCCCTGATGGCTGCGACAGATATTGTAAAAACGCTCAAACCCCAAACGGATTTCATCATCGCCATGACGCATTTAGGATATGATCTGGATGTTCAGCTTGCCCAAAAAGTTGAAAACATTGATTTTATTTTAGGGGGGCACGATGGCCAAACCCTTCCCAAACCGACAAAAGTGGGCAACACCCTGGTTTTTCAGGTGGGAGATCAAGGGAAATACATGGGCGTTTTAACCGTTTCTTTGCAAAAAGGCGTGCACCAGTTTCACACGCGCCAAAGTGTGGAATTGGGACAGCTGAAAGTTTCTCAAATCGATGAAAGACTAAAAGAAGTTCGCGAAATGAAAAAAGGCAGCATGTATGGCACAGATCAAAGCTTTAAAGATAATTTGGATGCACAAGAGCAAGCGCTTTTAACAGAAAAGTTTAAACTTTTAGAAGATGTGGATTTGATTCAAAAACAAGGGAGTTTTTATCATCATAAAGTGGTTGCCTTAGACGAAGAGCAATTTAACAAGGGCGAGGCAAAAACATTTTCCCGGGTTCAGGCCTTTAAAGAGAAACTTAAAGGTGTGCACGAAAAACAAGAAAAAGAATCAACGGTTACAAAGGCGGTTCAAACAAATCAAAACCATACGCTTGAATATGGAACCTATCAAACCTGTGTGCAGTGTCATCAAACACAATACGATGTGTGGAAAGTCTCTAAGCATGCAACAGCCATGATCCCGCTTTACATTCGAAACCAACATAAGAATCCAGAATGTGTAAAATGTCATTCTGTAGGGCTTCAAGAGCCCGGTGGGTTTACACAGGTTTCAAATCCATTTTTAAAGAAAGATGGGACACAAGAGGCGCTTGAAACCTTTTTAGAGAAATTGGTTCAAACAACCGAAATTCCAAAAGATGTCAAAGCTGAAATGGAAAAAAATCCAAAAATAAAAGACGCTATTCAAAAAAAGAATATCAAGGGATTAATGGTAGAATTGAGAGAGCTTCCGGCTTTTGATGCATGGCTTAGAAAACGATATATCGAAGCTATGGAAAAATCTAAGTGGAAAAAAGATTTTATGGGCGTTCAATGTGAAAATTGCCATGGCGCAAGAGGGCTCAAAGACCTGGCCCAAAAACCTGTTCCCCACTTTTCAAAATCAGGACTTTTTTCTAAAAAAGTTTCTCAAAGTGCGTGTTTAACCTGCCATACCCAAGCGCAAGACCCTACGTTTGACTTTCATAAAGATCGGAATATAAAAGGGGAAAAATCTGTCATTGAGACGGAAAAAACCCCATTTAATTGTGCTTTAGGCGTATTTTGAAAGTATTAGGCATTGAGACTTCTTGCGATGAAACATCTGCCGCTGTGGTAGAAGATGGCACCCGTTTACTTTCGAATATTGTTGCCTCTCAAGATGCTTTGCATGCTCCCTATGGGGGGATTGTCCCAGAGCTGGCTTCCAGGCGTCATATTGAAACCATTCATACGATTGTAAACCAAGCTTTAAACGAGGCCCATGTAGATCTTTCCCAAATCGATGGCATTGCAGTCACCCAGGGGCCAGGCCTGATTGGGTCTTTAATTGTGGGGTTATCGTATGCCAAAGCCTTGGCGTATAAACACAGTTTACCTTGTGTGGGCGTAAATCACCTGGAAGCTCATTTGCACGCTGTTTTTTTAGAGGAGGCAGCGCCTCAACACAAACTTCAATTTCCATTTGTGGGGCTTTTGGTCTCAGGTGGACATACGGCGTTGTATGAAGTTCAGGGTGTGGGAAAAACAAAATTGTTGGCAACCACACAAGATGACGCAGCGGGTGAAGCCTTTGATAAAGTAGCAAAACTTTTGGGCCTGGGGTACCCCGGCGGGCGTCAAATCGATGAACTTTCTAAAAAAGGAAACCCCAATGCTTTTTCATTTCCCATCGCAAATTTAAAACACAAAGAGATGGGGTTTAGTTTTAGTGGATTAAAAACAGCCGTTTTAAATCTAACAAAACAATTCGGAGAACTTTCAGAAGAAACAAAAGCGGATATTGCCGCTTCTTTTCAAGAGGCCGTGGCAAAGCCTTTATTGACAGAGTCGCTCAAAGCATTGGAAAAAACAAAGTTTAATAAACTTGTGGTTTCAGGTGGCGTGGCCGCCAATTCTAGAATTCGGTCTTTGTTTTTAGAAGAATGCCAAAAACGAGAAATTCAAATTTATTTCCCATCTTTAAGTTTATGTACGGACAATGCTGCGATGGTGGCTGCAGTTGGATATCATTTGATCGGAGTGACCCCGCAGCTTAATCTTTCCATGTCTCCATTTGCAAGTTCACGTTTATGAACGTTAAACAAGTTTTACAAAAGTATCAGCTTTCTTTTTCTTCCAGGTTGAGCCAAAATTTTTTGCACAATGAAAATATTGCAGATCGAATCGTTGAAAGGGCAAACATTCAAGCAAAAGATACGGTTCTTGAAATTGGAACGGGGCTTGGCATTTTAACAAGAGCGCTTTTTAAAAAAAAGTGCCATATCGTAACCTTTGAAACCGACCAAAAGCTTTTGGCACACATGCCCAATCTTCTGGGGGCAGACATGAACGTGGAAGTCATTCAGGGCGATTTTTTGAAGTTCGATTTAGATACTCTTAAAAATCGGTTTGAAAAAATAAAAGTTGTTGCCAACTTGCCGTATCATATTTCGACAGAAATTTTATTTCGCCTATTTGAATATCGCACCTGGATTGACTCCATCACTGTGATGCTTCAAAAAGAAGTGGCCCAAAGAATGGAAGCCGAGCCGGGATCTAAAACCTATGGGGTTTTATCTGTGATGACCCAGCTGTATACAAAACCTGAAATTTGCTTTACCGTTTCAAGAGGCTGTTTTTATCCCGTTCCAAATGTGGATTCGAGTGTCATTCATTTAAAAGCGAGAAAAAAACTGCCAATTCCTGAAGATCTGGAAACCCTTTTTATTCAAACCGTTAAAACGGCGTTTCAACAAAGAAGAAAGGTTGTTACAAATTCCCTTAAGCATTTTGTGCCTCCCATTTCTTTTACGCAGGAACTTCAAAAATGCGGGATCGATCCCACACGACGGATTGAAACATTTTCAATGAAAGAATTGGTGACGCTGACGAAGGCGGTTCGAACCGTTCAAACGGCTACTCTTCTTCATTCTTAAATTCAGCTTCCTCTAGAATTTTGGCGATGGTCCGTTGTTTTTTCCGAATTTCTTGGTCGATTTCTTGAAGTCTTTGTTCAATTTTTAAGTTTTCTTCTGGGGTGGCAACATTTTGGTCTTCTAATTTTTTATTTCGTTCTTGAACCAGTGCTTGGATATCTCTTTCCAGGGATTCAATAATGAGGCGGTATTGTGAATCTGCCAGATCTTCTGGATTTCGAGGGACGTATTTTCCGCCATAGACAGGATCTTCGGGGTTGTAGCCCGGTGGGAGTGTTCCAGGCATGCCATTTCCAGGCTCTTCCCAAGGCGGTCTTTCTGAAGGATGTGCGCCTTCATCTCTAAAAATAACATAGGCAAAAACACCGGCAACCATGTGATTAAAAACCCAACTTCTAAAATAATGTCCTCGTTGTCTCAGGTTCAAATAAGGAATAACGCCATTTTCTGTAAAACGAAATTCAAAAAGATAAGGGTCTTTCAGCGTCCATCCCAAAATATTTCTTTCTTTAAATTTTCCAGGAAAGGGGCTTAAATAAGGGGCTTTTGCATAGGCCAATTGTAGCGGACGTGGGTCATAGCCTCCACGTGTTCTTCCCAGAATTTCTGCGATTGCATCTGGAACAGATTTTTCAGTTTGTGAAAGCATCTTTAAAACGCCTTCAATCCCTTCCGTTTCTAAAACTTTTTCCATTTCTAAAATCATGACATCGTGGGCAGCTTTTCGGTGCATATATGCTTCCACTTCTGGAGAGAGGGTTTCCATGCCGCGAAAAAGGTCCAATTCTGCGCTCATGGCTTTGGCCTGGTGATGAATGGCATTTTCAATAAAACGAGAAGGACGTGTTAGAACGCGCCGACTTTTCCCCAAGACGATAGCGGGGCCAGGTTCAGAAATTTGAAAAACAATGTCATGAAAATCTTTAAAAAATTCTGCCAATGCTTTTTCTTCATTGGGAAGATGTTTAGGGACTTTGACAACTTCTTGCCATCTTTTCCAAAACCGAAACCACTTTCGTTTGAGTGCTGGGTTTTGTGCCCACCTGGAATTTCGCCAAAGATTATAAAATCGATATTGAAATTTTAAAGCAAATCGGGCCTCAGCATAACTCATGAAAACTTGATTTTGTTCTGAAAAATTTCTGTATAAAAGTACAAAATCGTCTAAGACATCATAAATATGTCGGTCGGATTTTTTTAGAAGCGAAAAAAACTCTTCGCGAATTTGAGATTGTCTCAAAGTTCGAAGCTCGCGAAAGGCGGCTTGTGGGGCGAGTCCCTGTGTAATGGCTTTGGCTTCATCTAAGAGTTTTAATTTTTGAAACATTTCAAGTTGGGAGCGTTTAATAATCCCTTTTTGAACCAACTGTGCGTCTTCCACATATCTTAAAAAATCATCTGCGGTTTGAAAAGGTTGGATAGCTTCACGATACAGTCTTTCTAAATTATTTCCCCCGCGTTGTTCCATGCTTTCAGCAACGCGTTTATAGGTTTTGCCCTGAAAAACACGGTTATAGGTTCTTTGGAGCCAATTTCTTCGCATGTCTGCTAAAATTTTGCCATGTAGGGTTTGGTAAGATTTCCGAACCCCTTGCTGGGCTTGAAGACTTAAAACTTTTGAAACAGCGGGATCCACCAATTCATGCCAGGTTGTGTTCGAGACAGAAACAGTGGTAGCTCCTTGCCATCCTGGCATCGAGTGGCCAATACTTTCTAGAATGGCACGCTCTGCACGATTTTGTGCTTCCAAGGACGCTTCTGCCATGCGGAAAATGCGCTGCGCAATGGCTTCACGGAGTTCACCCACGGCTGGATTGGCCTGCACAAAAGCAGGGTAACACAGCATTAAAATGGCTAAAAAAAACGCTTTTTTCATGCGGGTTTAGCTATGTGCAATCCATGTGCCAAAATTTACGTCATGGGAACTTAAAAAACATAAGCAATATCAATTGCTTATGGGGCGAATGGAAGGCCAGGCGATATAGAATTTGTATATTTTTTTGACGCTGTCAATTTATGCATCCGGGTCAGATCCCTGATCTGACCCGGATGCTTGCGAAGTGAGCAGTCTTCGGGTACACTCGCCCACGTTTATGAAGCGCATGCGTGTCTTTTTAATTTTCTTTGGGTTGATTTGTCTTCTTGCAGCTAAAATTTTTGCATCTCAGCCCGATACCTATGGCATTGGCTCTCGTGTGTCTGTGATGACGGGGGCTTCAAATCTTACGAAAGCAGATCCTGCCGTAACCTATGAAAATCCATCTTTTCTATCGCATGCAAAAACCATTCATGTGTCTTTTGGCGCGATGACGACCTTCGATTTTTTTCAACCCATTCGAGATGTTGTTGTGCAAAATGAATCTACCGGAAAGTCCTTACAATATGGGGATATCCAAACAGATTACACAAATTTGTCGGGTGTCAATTTTGGACTTACACTTCCCATTCAAAAAATAACTTTGGGTGTCACTGGATTTATGCCTTATGGATCGTTGGCAAGTGTCAATACATTTGAAAATTATATCCCTGTTTATGGATTTTATTTTAATCGTCCCAAACGCTTTGCTTTGATTTCTGGCGTTGGGGTTGAACTGTTTGAGAATTTTTCTTTGGGGATTTCCGGAAATTTTTATTTAAAGTCGGGGGCGAATACAAAAATTAATTTAAACAATGAAAATTCGACTGTGGATTTGGCCATGGATATTAAGCCAGCAGTTAGTCCGATTTTGGGTGCCAATTATACGTGGGACTCATGGGTGTTCGATGCAACGTATCATGGGGAATTAAATTACGCGATGACCTTACAAAGCAAGGCAGATCTTACATTTATGAAAAGCACAGATGAAGATACGGGCGAAGTTTCGTTTCCCGTCATGTCTTTTTTAACGCAAACGTCTATGTTTTATGATCCCCAAATGATTGGCGTAGGCGTGACACGTTTATTTACCAATGGTCTTTCTTTGGGATTTAAATTGGTTTGGAAAAATTGGGAAAAATACAAAGCGTCTTTTAGCAAAGTAGAATTTTCGAATCCAGAGGGCATGAGCACAAAAATACCAGATATTCATTTTAAAGATATATGGGTGCCAAGTGTTGGGATCGAGTTTCCAATCCAAAAACTTTGGATGCGAACGGGATATCGATTTGAGCCGGAACATGTGAAAGATCAAGAAGCAAATTCAAATTTCTTGGATACCCATGTGCATGTTTTGGCCATGGGATTTGGGTATTCCATGAAAGATTTTTTTGGATTTTTTGAAAATCCCATCGATATTGACATCCATGGGCAATATCATAAGTTAACCAAAAAGCATGTTGAAAAAGGAGACTCCCAGTCTGTGGGGTATAAACAGGGTGGGTTTGATATAGACGGATTTGTAACACATTTTGGTTTAAGCTTCTCGACATCGTTATGAATAGAAAATCAATTTTAGATTTACAAAACAGTAAAGAAAAGCTTGTGGCCGTAACAGCTTATGACACCACGATGGCTGCATTGGTGGACGCATATTCAGATATTGTTTTGGTGGGAGATTCTTTGGGCATGGTGGTTCAAGGCAAAGAAAATACCCTGGAAGTTACAATCGAAGACGTTGCTTATCATACACGCTGTGTCCATCGGGGTTTAAAACAGGCCCATTTGGTTTCGGATATGCCTTTTCTTTCTTATCAAGTGTCTGAAAAAAAAGCCGTGGAAAATGCTGGAAAATTGCTTCAAGCCGGTGCGCAAAGCGTAAAACTTGAAGGGGGCGAAGAAGTGACAGACATAATTTTTAAACTTACCCAATTTGGAATTCCTGTGATGGGACATCTTGGAATGACGCCACAGTCGGTGCACAAATGGGGAGGATTTAAAGTGCAAGGGAGATCTCCCGAACGGAGAGATGAACTTTTAAGGACGGCAAAACAGGTGGAAGAAGCCGGGGCTTATGCTTTGGTTTTGGAATCTGTTCCAGCCGATTTAGCTTTAGAAATTACAGGCGCAGCAAAAATTCCAACGATTGGCATTGGGGCTGGTATAGATTGCGATGGCCAAATTTTGGTGTGTTACGATCTTTTAGGCATGATCCGAGATTTTAAACCAAAATTTGTAAAACAATATGCCAGTCTTTCAAAAATGGTTGAATCTGCCATGCAAGCCTATGCCAAAGATGTCAAAGCAGGAAATTTTCCCGAAAAAGAACATACCTACGATTAAAATATGGAAGCGATTCAATCTTTAAGTGCGATGCAGGTTTGGTCCGATCGATGTCACAAAGACAATCAATCGATTGGGTTTGTGCCAACGATGGGATATTTACATGAAGGCCATTTGTCG
>Ga0155199_1110_pt3 | contig 10623 bp, 10 predicted proteins | sample RifCSPhighO2_02_FD_106167 | JGI IMG/M metagenome (GOLD analysis project Ga0155199, IMG submission 106167) | Deltaproteobacteria bacterium RIFCSPHIGHO2_02_FULL_40_11
ATCTTAATTAAGGAGGTTATATGAAAAAAATAAATTTATTATTCGGATTCGCCGTAATTTGTGCCATGGGGGTTACAGGATGTGGAAAGTCCAAAACTTATGAAATGGATTTAGCGAACTTTGAACTTTCTGGATATGTTTTAAACGAAGCTCAGGATCAAGAAGCTTTGAAAAGCTTTTCTCAAGAATATCGTGCTGTAAGTGAAAGGCATATTCGCAGAATGGATGAAGTTCGAAAAGTGAGTCTAAAACGTATTGAAAAGAAGGCAGCCTTAGAAGCTTTGAATGCAAAACTTAAGACTGAGAAAATAAGATTGGAAATTTCAGAATCGGATGCGTCTTCACTCAGCTCGGCCAGTGTTCAAGGTGAAATTAAAACGCTTGAAACACAAATTGCTATCTTGGAAGCCGAAGACAAAATACTTCTAGACGAACAATCTAAAATTGTTGCTGAAAAGGAAAAAGCGTATGACGAAAGAAATGCCCTTCGAGACAAGGTCATTTCAGAAAGTTTAGACATGAACCTTCGCATTTATCGAGATGTTTTATACGATAAAATTCGTGCAGAGCTTCATATTGATGGTAGAGAAGAGCCTATTCGCTTAGATACTTTTGAATATGACGAAACAGCCGCGACACATAAACTTCACTTCAAATTTGAGGTTCCTACAGAAACCGCTAAGAAGAAATATGAAATCGTGATTGAAAAGGACGCTGAAACCTTAAGCGTGGAAGTGCCTTCTCAAAACACAGTTCAAACACAACGGTTTGGAACCATTACGCTCATAAAAGAGGATAAAACCCGCTATGGTGAAATCGCCATTGTGAAGTGGGAAGAGATGAAAGCTGAAGTGAAAGAAGAAACCGTGACTCAAGATGAAGAATCCGTTCAAAAAGAAGATAAAACTCAAAAAGAAGATAAACCCGGAAAAGACGGTGAATCATCTGGAAACGATGCCGGTCGAGAGCATGATTTCCGTTTTTTTCATACTTTATAAATAGCAGTCATTCATTTACAAAAAAGCCCCCTGTTTTGGGGGCTTTTTTTTATCCACCGCCTGTAAAGGCCAAAAACTGCTCTTTTCAAGTGTCAATTTGGGGCACTTTTAAGGGAGCTTTTAAAGTGTAAATGGGGGCGATCTTAAAAACATAAGTAATTTCAATGGCTTATGTATTTTTTAATCTTCATTTTTTGTGGCATATGTCTTGCTATATATAAGAATAGAACAGGTTTTTAGATGGACGTAAATTTTATAAAGGAGTGTAGAGATGAAAAAAGATAAAACACAAGGGGTCGTATTTGTTCTCCCGAAATCAAAAGAGTTTTTTGGACGTATTCAGGATGATTTTCAAAGGGGTCATTTTGGTCAAATGCCTGCTCCCAAGCGCACACACGAAGTTTCTGAAGGGGTGAGAGAAGCTGAAGCAAAACAAGAAATTGAATCTTTAAAAGACATCAAAGAGAACCTCACAAAACTTTCCAAATTACACACAAAATTAAAAAGCATGTTGGATGAATTGGACGATTTGGTCAAAGAAGACAAGTAAGCATTTTTGTGATATAAAAGGGGTCTTATGAAAATAAATAAGACATGGTTTTTGGCCCTCATCTTGACGGTGGGAATGCTTCAAACGGTCAGCGCAGAAACTGAAAATCCAGGAAAAATAGAATCCCTAGAACCCCAAACCCTTCAAGAAAGTTATCACCGTTTTGAATCTTTGTATCAAGTGTCTCGACTTCAAAGCCTTCAAAATAATGAAAAATCGACACTTCAAAGTTTAGTACTCATGGGAGATGTGGTTTTAACACCCCAAGTGAGTTTGCTTTTAGATTTACCCATGGTGACTTTTAACGGAAGCGCGGCGCTCACCAATCCATTTTTAGGTGCGAAAGTAAGTTTATTTGATGGCCTCGTAAAAGACTTCCCAACATTTGTCAATTTTAAAGGGGGGGTAAAATTCCCGTTGGCTTCAAGTCAGGAATTTGTGTTTAACCGAACCGATGTTTTATTTAGCTTCCAAACCCTTCGAGAAATTCACCACTTAAGTTTAAAGACAGATGCTGCTTATACCGTTAAAATTGATCCTGAGAATGACAAAACGTATGGGAATGCATGGTCTTTCAAGGTGGGGAGCGAACTCAATACCGGATATCATTTTTCACCTGGTTTTATGCTGAACTATCGTTGGGCGGGGCGGCATCAAGACAAAGGCGTGGAATATGCGAGTCGTTCGGCGATGATTCTTCAGCCAACATTTTCATATACGCCAGGCGCAGATACATTGCTTCAAGGGAGCTTTGCCTTTCCGTTAAGCCGTCAAAATCTCAAAGACACCCTTCGCGTGTTTGGCGATTATACAATCGCAGGCATCGGGGGACCGACCTTTTATCTGAGTTTTGAAAAAAAGTTTTAGTCTTCTTTTTCGTGTTCAATAATTAAAAACAAAGTCAAGGCTGCGTTCAATATTTGCCCAGATGCGTTGGGCATATAGAAATTCACAATCACCGTGAACTGATTGCTATTTTGAGGAATAATGGCTGCCATGGCTGAAGGGTCTCCAGGGCTTCTCAATTTCACACATTGGGTTTGATACCCTGAAATGTTACAGCTTTCGATGCTGGGTGCTGCAGATGCCAATAAAACCTGAGAACCATAGCCATCGTCCATGGCCAATTTAAAACTTTTAACGCGGTCAAAAGAAACGGGCGATTGAATGGTTTGTCCATTTGCACCATTTTGACCGTGAAGCTGGTCTCCCTCTGTTTGAAAACTTGTTGGGATATACACAAGTTCTTCAATGGATTTTGTGCCTGAGTTAAAGTCGCCACATCCCACTGACAGGATAAAAATACCCAGCGCCATGAAAACATGTAAAATTTCTTTTCTAAACCACAACATCTGATACCTCCTCAAACAAAATACAACTTCCTTTACCCCTATAAAAAGCAAGGGCCGTGCCAGGTGGGCTGTCTGGGCCAAGAATTATGTTAAGTTATTGAAATAGCTTATGTTTTTATGAATTTGTGACATTAAGAATGGATGAAAACCTTGGCGCTATCAGAATAGGCATTGAACAGCTGGTAAAAAAATAAACAGAGATTCTTCGGTCCTTTGGACCTCAGAATGACGCTCCTACTGAACTGTAGGACAGGGGAGCGGGTGGCTGGCCACAACAACGCCATCGACTTTGAGTTCGATGCAGGCAATTTTTCCAATGGCAATGGGCAAGCTTTGTCTTGATTGCGTGGTTGCTGTAAGCTGCGTTGAATTTTTAGCCATCGCTGCCATGGTAAGCGTATGTCTTTTATTCATGGTGTCTGTAAAAATAATTAGTGTTTGAATCGTTGGGCTCGAGCCATTCCAATTAATCGCAGCATAGGCTTCTTGTGAAGCCACAGGACGAAGGTCGATATAGGCTTCGAAGGGAACGTTTATCATTTCGTCTGGATCTTCTTTCCCGGAAACAGCACTGGTGGCGCCTTGAAAGATGATTGTTGCGGGGATTCCCCCTTGTGTATCTAAGAGCTGGACTTGATCTGTGGCCGTAAGGCCCGCACTATCCAGAACGCCTTGGCCTTGGCAACCCAGAAAGGCAAGCGAGGTTAGAAGTAAAAAAACAAGTAACGTTCTACACACCTTCATATTTTATTTAATTTTATCATGGAATTAGGTTAAAATCACCAGATGAAAAACATTTTTAATCTAATTTTAATTTTAGGCATTTTTTCAAGCTGCGCGCATCTTTCGGATCAGAAATATTTCTTTGAAATTGAAAACCAAGAGGGAGAGATCGAGCGTTCCTCCATTGATATTAAACGCGAAACCTTGTTTTTTGAAGACGAAGAACTCTCCCATAAATCGGAACGAAAACTTCATCTTAAAATTGCGTCTCGGGTGGTGCGGTACGAGTCCAATGGTTCTTTTTGGGTTGAAAACACAACCTACGAAAAAGAAGGGCAAGAAGTTCTGCATGCCTTGGGCTATCCAGAGTTGCATGAGAAAATGCTTTTTAAAATGAATGCCAGCGGCGAGGTGGAAGACGTAAAAGGGCATGATGCAGATTCTATTTTTTATTTGCCGCCGGTGCTTTTACCCAAACGCAGCGTCAAAATAAATGATACGTGGGAAGAAAACTTTACCTGGAAGGCTCAGGGACAACCTTTTCACATCAACACAAAAATTACATGTCGGTTGGTGGGTGCAGAAGACTGGGACGGTAGAGAAGTCTTTCGCATCAATTTACAGTCTGTATCTCGGTTTTCCAAACAGATGAAAGACATTGCCTATGAAAATAAATCTGAAGGATATTTTTTGTGGGACCCCGCCATGAGCACTGTTTTATTTTCTGAAAGTAAAGCAACAGATGAAATTAAATTTCTTGCAGACGGGAAAGTTTCAAAAACACATACCCAGTTTACATCTCGTTATCTTTCAAATGGCGCAAGTGGCGGGGACTTACAAAAGAGTAAAGCACAAATCCCACAAAAAGAAGAATGAGTATCCCCATAAACAGATTTCCAAATTTCGCATAAAAAGTTTGGTGGTCGATGACCGCAATATTATCCACCAAAATGCTGGGTTCAAAAAGCTTTGTTTTCGATTGAATTTTCCCAGATAAATCAATAAACGCGCTGATGCCGGTATTGGCCACACGTAAAATCGGCGTTCTATTTTCAATGGCGCGCCACACATGCAGCATGAGATGTTGATGGGGATTGGCTGTATCTCCAAACCAAGAATCGTTGGTGACAATCACCAAAAAGTTGGCTCCCTTTTGAACAAAACGCCGAACATAACTGCCAAAGAGTCCCTCAAAACAAATTAAAGGAGCGAATCTGCGATCTTTTGTGAGCGTAAAAACGGGCTGTGTTTTTCCCCATGCAAAATCCCCTACCGTTGGAAACCAATCTTTTAATTGTGGAATCCAAGATGAAAAGGGCATGTATTCTCCAAAAATTAAAAGATTGTTTTTATGATACGTGTGTGAAACCTGATAATAAGGCGAAACTAAAAATGTACTATTATAAATAAGTGGGTTTCCTTCAGGTGTTCTTTCAAATCCATAGCCTCCAAAATAAATTGGGGTTTGCACTTGAGAGGCCAATTGAAACATAAACTGTTGTGTGCCGGGACGTTCCGGGGTGAAGTACCCAGGGACAGCTGTTTCGGGTAAAACAATTAAATCTAAATTGGGATTGTCTGCAGCTGCGTTTAAGATCATGGTTCGATTGATGTCTTGCATCTTTTCAGCCGCATGTTGATAGCCTTTCGAGCCTTTGAGTTTATCCAGATTTCCCACATTGGTTTGGATGAGCGCTGCGCGAATGGTAGGGGCGCGTTTTAAAGTTTCTTGGTAGGTTTGAAGCGTACGAATGCTATATAACCCTGCCACCAAAAAAAGTGCGAGCGAAATAGAAAAAGCGTATTTTGGAAAGATTTCAAAATCTTTTTTAATCCACCGTATGAGTTCATAAATAAAGACATTTAACAGAACCACAAAAAACGTAACGCCTGCTACGCCTGTAATTTCTGCAAATTGAATCAGCCAAAGTTTTTTATACAAACATGCGCCCAGGTACCAATGAAAAACTTGGGGGAAACAAAACTCGATAACCGTAAATAAAATAGGAACCCAAAGCGGCCTCAAATGCAGAAGCGGAATTTTAACATACACATAGCAAAATACAGCCAAGTGCAGATTACAAAACGTACAAAAGATTAAAAAAATGGGAAGAGCAAGATACAAAGGCAATTGTCCAAATTCTTGAAGCGTGTGGCACACCCAATAAAATGCGCCAAGACTTACTAAGTAGCCTAAAATCCACCCCATCCAAAACGCTTGCTTCGGTGTTTTCTTTTGGAGTGCAAAAAACAAGGGAATCAGAGAAACAATAATAAACCCCGTCCACTCCCATTTCGGGAAGGACAGTACAATAAAAGCTGCACTTAAGAAGATGAGGAAAAGATCTTTTTTCTTGAGCATTTTATTTTAGAAGGCCAGACACAAATGGAAAGACATCGAGGTAGGAAATTTCACCTGTTTTTTCAGGTGAAATATTCGGGCCCCAGGCTGCAAAAATACCCTTCATGAGTTTTAAAGAAGGATCATAGCCGTGTTGACCGTAAAAAGAAGCTTGCTGTGTAATTTCGCCCGAGGTTTCCAAGTCTGTCAGATGATAGCCGGGGTTTCCCACCAAAATAATATCGCCACTATTCGTGTGGTCTAGGCCATAATCTTTTGCATTTTTTTGTGTGAGAATAAAATCGATGGCGGGATCGTCTTTAAAAATTTCAATGAGTCGCTTGACCATGGCCTCATGCTGACTTTGAGGGACAATCCCATTTTTTTGGCGGCCTTCTAGATTTAAATAAATGTGGCTTACACCGCCAGAAGAAAAGGATCTCGCATAATATGTTTTTTGACCATTTGCATTTTCTTCAATAAATCCTCTTCTCACAAGAACGCGGTTTGGAAAGTAAACGGTGTGCAGAGGCGCCATGCCATGGTCTGAAACAATGACCAAGTTCGAATTTTTTTGGCTTTTCATGAGTTCATGAATGACCTGATTGGCTTGGAGATAGCCTTTGTGGATCACATTTAAATATTTTTCACTTTTTTCTTTGGAGTAATCCTTTTGTTTGGGGTCGATCATAAAGTAGGCATGCTGCAATTCATCCAAAATGGGTTGGTAACTTAAAAGGAGATCGTAGTCGTAGATTTTTGTGGAAAGTAAGGTCACTTTTTTAAAGTACTCTGAAAAGGTAATCGCTTGTTCTAAAACCATGTCTGTGGTGAGGACTTCGCTTTCTTTATCCGGAGCACCGGGCCAAATGCCAACTTCTTTTTCCACGCGTGTTGCAAAGGCACCTGGAAAAGCGGTATTACGATGCAGGCCACCCACGTAGAGCGTTACTTTGGACAGGTCTTTTTCAATATGAACCAATCGGCAGAGACTGCCTTTGAAAACGCCTTCCGAATGAAATGTAAGTTCAATCCAGGGTTTGTTTTTAAGATCGATGATATCTAAATAGCCATTGTTCAGATCCTCATCCGTATCGAACAAAAGAGCGTCGTAATTTTTTTCTTGGTCGTCTGTGGTGTCGAGTGTGTAGAGGGTATAGGGAATTTGTCTTTCGTTGCCTTCATGGTGCACGTCTGTGGTATAGCCGTGAATCTGGTCTGAAGTTGTTTTTATTTTTTCAGATGTTTTTTCATACAAATAGACATGCGATCGCAAGGGAATGCTAAAGGTTTTAATCTGTTTGGGCAATGCATGGGGATGATTTTCAAAGGCTTCTGGTTTCATATGAACGGCAAATGAAGGATATTCGCCTTGCGTATAGGCCAGTCCAAAGTCTGTGGTTCGGCGTTCATCTTGAAGATCAACACCGGGGAACGCAATGGATCCGACAGTGAGTCCTTTTTGCATGGCCACTTCCCAAATGGCGGGCGTTTGCTTTGAAATTTTTGCTGAAAATCCGTTTTGGCCGCTTGTGATTTCATCTGAAACAGTGTGAAAGGTATTGGAAACAACACCATGACGTCCAGGCGTTGCCCCCGTTGCAATGGAAATATGGCTTGTGGCTGTGAGCGAAGGAAGTGCCACTTTCATGCCATCTGCAATGACACCTTCTTTTTGAATGATGCCCAAGCCTTTTGTTGAAAATGCATCCTTCAAATACAACTGTAAGACTTCATTCATAAAGCCATCAAAACTAATCAAAATAACTTTTGAACGTTTTGCTTGGGCAAGGGAGGTGCTCGATTTTAAAGGAGATAAAAATAGAGCAATTATTACAGCAAAAAGCGTCAGTAGAGAGATCTTTTTAAGCATTGTTTTCATCGCAAGGGATTTAATTTTAATTAACAGATTGCGATGAAGCGCGTCAAGGAAAGATTACTGGGTGCGAGATAGGTCTTTTAAGACTTGGTCGGCATTGACAATGCCACCCGTTTTCACTCTATTTTTAAGCTGTTTTACAGGTAAAATATTTTTAAGAATGACGGCTTTAATTTGTGTTGCAGGGAGTACTCCAAATTTAGAAAGTGCAAGGGCTGCCACGCCGGTTACAACGGCTGTCGCTTGAGAGGTCCCCGTCATGGTGCCATATTTTCCCCCGGGTAGCGTGCTATACACTTGATGCCCCGGAGCTGCGACATCAATGCGCTCTGGGCCATAGTTGGAAGAATCTACCAGATTTTGGTCTTGGGTAATGGCTGCCACAGAAATAATATTTTCTAAATCATAGGAAGCAGGGTAGTAGGCATGTGTGTCTGCATTTTGTCTTTCGTTGCCAGCAGCGGCAATCACTAAAATTCCTTTTTTCCGAGCTTCTTCAATCACAGCATGTTCTGCGCTGGAAAATTCTGCCCCCCCGCCAGAGTAATTAATAATATGGGCTCCGTTTTGAACGGCATATTTAAAAGCTTGAATGGTATTTTTAAGATTGTCACTTCCTGGAGCAGATTGGGCGTAGTATTTTAAAATCATGAGACTCACATTGGGGCAAATGCCAGAAATCCCAATGCCATTCCCTTTGACGGCGCCAATAATGCCGGCCACATGGGTGCCGTGTCCATGGTCGTCTTCAGGGCGGTTCGTGTTTGCCACAAAGTTCCAGCCGTGAATATCATCGATGTAACCATTGCCATCATCATCGATGCCATTTCCCGGAATTTCTTTGGTGTTCTGCCAAAGATTGTTTTTCAGATCTGGGTGCGTAAGGTCGATGCCGGTGTCAATCACCGCCACAATAATTCTTTTATCGCCTTGAGAAAGTTTCCAGGCATCTTGAATATTTAAATTTTTCTGATCTTCTAAAACCCAACTTTTAGAAAGATAGGGATCTAAAAGGGTGGGCGCTACAAATGTTGGGGCAAACGCTTGGGCCTGGGGGACAAAGGGGTTATTGAGTGCTGTATACGGGCCCACCCAAGATTTGAGGTTAAAGGCCAGGACAAAGGTGATGAGTAAGATATAAATTGAAACAATTAAAACCCGATTCCGCATGATGCTTATATATAGAGCAAGGGGCGTGCCAGAAAATTTAGGTCGCTAAGCTATTGAAATTATTTATGAATTATTTGTGTTGGGGCGTTGATCACAGGCTCAGTGCCGCCGAGCGGCACTGAAAATTTAAGAACAGGCAGTAAAAATTGTTAAAATACATGTAATATCAATGGGTTATGTGTGTTTTTTAATTTTTTGTACATGTCCTTGACAGCTGTTTTGGAAATTTTGAGTTAAGGAAAAACCTTAAATTTCCCCTCATGAATGAGCAGGAGATTTGAATAGTTTCGAGAAATAAGCTTTACGTACGTTCGGGTTTCTTTATAGGGAATTTGTTCAATGAATTCTTCTATGTCATTTGACCAATAACGTTCCACCCAGGTTTTAACGGCTTTGTGGTTGGCGTTGTAGGCAGCCAGAGCCAAAATCAGGTTTCCTTTGTATCTTTGAATGAGTTTTGAAATATAGTACACGCAATAAAATAAGTTTGTGTCTGGATCTAAAAGTTCATCTTTATGGTTTAGGGGGCGTCCGAGTTCTTTCCCAAGGTGGCGCGCCATCATGGGTTGCATTTGTAAAAGCCCATAAGCATCTGCCTCAGAAATCACATTGGGATCAAAGGCACTTTCTTGACGCATGATCGATAAAATCAAATAAGGGTCTACATGATATTTCTTTGAATATTTTTGAATCAGCTTCCAATAAGGTTTTGGGTATAAAATCAGTAAATGCTCTTTGGGAAGATCTTCAAAGGATTCGTTTTGGAGGCGATTTAAAATCTTGAATGAATTGACAGAATTTCCCGAGAGCCCATACAGCGCTGAAATATAATATTGAAAGGAAATGGGCGTTTTTAAAAGATCGCCATTCGGAAGGGCCTGCTCGAGTTCGTATTGCGCTTCTTGGCCCAGTTTTAATTCTAAAAGCGCTTTGGCCGTTTCAAAGTGGGGTTGTTTGGCGCTTTCTAACGCTTTTTCGGGAAACGAAAAAAATTGATGCGCCCTAAAAGCGGGTTGATCTTTTTGGTGTTGGAGGCGATTTAAAGCGCGCATGGAATAATAAGAATAATGTTCTTTTTTAATAATTTCTTGGAAAACTTCCTGGGCACGCTGATGGCGCTTTAATTTTTCATAGGTGCGCCCCAACCAATAGCTTACCGTACCATACCAGTCGGATTTTGGATGTTGGGTTCTAAAATAGATAAAATCTTCAATAGCAGTTTCATATTGTTTGCTTTTATAGGCATACCATCCTTTAAAATAATCGATTTCTTCAGCCAAAATGAGATCTGCCACATCTTCAGCAGCTTTTCCCATATACCAGCGAGCGCTTTTATAACGATACCGTTCGGCAGAAATTTTAGCCAAAATAAAGTAAGCCCTCCCCACATAGCGGTGATAGGGCCAGCGGATCAGTTTCCACAGGTATTTTTGGGTTGTTTCAGTTTCATCGTTATTCCAATGATATTTGGCCAGTTCATACAGCCATCTGGGGTTATACGGAAACTTAGGGTCTGCTTTTTCAAAGCGTGAAAGCGCGTGAAGTGTTTTTTGGAATTCTTTTTTGCGCCCTTGGCGTTTATAAATGGTGGCTAGGTTCATGAGTGCATC